>Ga0208717_1000039_pt1 | contig 88895 bp, 86 predicted proteins | sample NGESurF53shallow_FD_184489 | JGI IMG/M metagenome (GOLD analysis project Ga0208717, IMG submission 184489) | Arctic peat soil microbial communities from Barrow, Alaska - NGEE Surface sample F53-3 shallow (SPAdes) | ecosystem: Environmental > Terrestrial > Soil > Wetlands > Peat ... | reverse complement strand
GCAGGAAGTCCCGTCTCTCGATTTCCATCCGGCCCTCCTTCGCCCCGCACTATCGGCGGGGGAGGGCGGCCTTTGCAAGCGCCGCGGCGGCCCGCGGCCCGGCGGGGTTGACTTGGCGGGGCGATTGGGACCATTCCCGGCCCGCGCCCGCCTCCGCGCCCCGCGGCGGCGGAACGCTCAACTGGAACCTGAAAAACCCCGATGCCTAGCGACAGTCCTGGTCCACCTATCAGGCCGCTTTAGGTTGTCCCGCCGGACCTGAGTTCCGATCAGGCGCCCGTGACAGCCGACGCGGCTATCACGAGGCGAGCCTATGACCTTTCTCTCCGCCGAGCGGATGAACGGGCGCCTGCTGGTCAGATTCGCGCGCGCTCGCTTCGCGCCCAACCGCTTCGACCTGATCGCCCTGACCCTGATCGGGGCGGCGGCGGTGCTGGTCGTGCACGGCGCCGAGCAGATGGGCCAGCCCCTGGCCAATCTCCATTCCACTCCGATCGTCCTCGACCCGGCGCGCCTGCCCGAGTACGCCCTGCGCACCACGCTGCGGATGTTCGCGGCGATCATCGCCTCGCTGCTGTTCACCTTCGTGGTCGCCACCGCCGCCGCCAAGAGCCGCAAGGCCGAGCTGGTCATCGTCCCGATGCTCGACATTCTGCAGTCGGTGCCGGTGTATGGCTACCTGACCTTCACGGTCACCTTCTTCATCGCGCTTTTTCCGTTCAGCGAACTGGGCGTGGAGTGCGCCTCCATCTTCGCCGTCTTCACCGCCCAGGCCTGGAACATGGCTTTCAGCTTCTATCAGTCCCTGCGCACCCTGCCCGGCGACCTCGAGGAAGTCAGCCGGCAGTTCGGCCTGTCGCCCTGGCGGCGGTTCCTTCGCCTCGAACTGCCCTTCGCGACGCCAGGGCTTGTGTGGAACATCATGATGTCGATGTCGGGCGCCTGGTTCTTCGTGGTCATCTCCGAGGCGATCACGGTCGGCCACACCACCGTCATCCTGCCTGGGATCGGCTCCTGGCTGGCGCTGGCCATCGAGCGTCAGGACTTCCGCGCCGTCGCCTGGGCGGTGGGCGCCATGGCCGTGGTCATCGTCCTCTACGATCAGTTCCTGTTCCGCCCGATCGTCGCCTGGGCGGACAAGTTCCGGTTCGAGCAGACCGCTTCGCAGGAAGAGCCGCGCTCGTGGTTCTTCGATGTCCTGCGCCGCACCCGGCTGCTCAGCCGGATCGGGACGACGGTCGCGGCGATCCTGCGCGCCGTCCCCGCGCCGAGACTTCCCAGCCTCTCGCTCCCGAAGATCGGCGGCGAGCGGGCCTCGAAAAGCTTCGATGCGCTGTGGATCGCCCTGGTCGTCGCCGTGACCGCGTGGGCGGCCTGGTCGATCGTGCGCTATGTCGGGGCGAGCGTCAGTCCCAGCGAGGCGCTGACCGCGTTCGGGCTGGGTCTGCTGACCTTGCTGCGGGTGCTCGTTCTCATCGCGATCGCCAGCCTGATCTGGGTGCCCATCGGGGTGTGGATCGGCCTGCGCCCGGTGTGGGCCGAGCGCATCCAGCCGGTGGCCCAGTTCCTGGCCGCCTTCCCGGCCAACGTCCTCTTTCCCTTCGTCGTCATCGTCATCGTCGCCTGGCGGCTCGACCCGAACATCTGGCTCTCGCCCCTGATCATCCTGGGGACGCAGTGGTACATCCTCTTCAACGTGGTCGCCGGGGCCAGCGCCCTTCCCAACGATCTGAAGGAGGCGGCCGGCATCTTTCATCTGGGTTCGTGGCAGCGCTGGCGCGACCTCATCCTGCCGGGCATCTTTCCCTATTACGTCACTGGCGCGCTGACCGCCTCCGGCGGCTCGTGGAACGCCAGCGTGGTCGCCGAGGTGGTAAGTTGGGGCCACACCCGCCTCGAAGCGGCCGGCCTGGGCGCCTTCATCGCCAAGGCCTCCATGGCCGGCGACTACCCGCGCGAGGCGCTGGGCATTTCGGTGATGAGCGTCTTCGTCATCGTGCTCAACCGCTCCTTGTGGCGGCCATTGTACGCCTACGCCGAAAAGCATCTTCGCCTGGACTGAAGAGGGACGCGCCGCCATGACCATGACCCTGGAACGACCCGCCCAGACCGACGCCCCCCTGGTGGAGGTGAAGGGCCTCAGGCACGTCTACGGCAAGGGCGGCGGGGCGGGACTGCTGGTGCTCGAGGACGTCAATCTCACCTTGAAGCCCGGTGAGATCGTCGGCCTACTCGGCCGCTCGGGATCGGGAAAGTCGACCCTGCTGCGCTCCATCGCCGGCCTGATCACCCCGACCGGCGGATCGGTGAAGGTCAGCGACATGGCCGGCGACGACGACGCCCACGGGGTCGCCATGGTGTTCCAGAGCTTCGCCCTCTTTCCCTGGCTCACCGTTCAGAAGAACGTCGAACTGGGCCTGGAGGCGCGGGGCGTGGGCGCCGCCGAGCGGCGCAAGCGCACCCTGGCGGCCATCGACCTCATCGGTCTGGACGGCTTCGAGAACGCCTATCCCAAGGAGCTGTCGGGCGGCATGCGCCAGCGGGTGGGCCTGGCCCGCGCCCTGGTCGTCCAGCCCTCGGTCCTCTTGATGGACGAGCCGTTCAGCGCCCTGGACGTCCTTACCGCCGAGACCCTGCGCACCGATCTGCTCGATCTGTGGTCGGAGGGCCGCATGCCGATCCGCTCGATTCTCATGGTCACCCACAACATCGAGGAGGCGGTGCTGATGTGCGACCGCATCCTGGTCTTCTCCTCCAACCCCGGCCGGGTGATCGCCGAGATCAAGGTCGATCTGCCGCAGCCGCGCAAGCGCCTGGATCCCGCCTTCCGCGCCCTGGTGGACGACATCTACGCCCGGATGACCGCCCGCCCGGCCGGTCCGCCGGCTCCGGAGGGCAACTTCCCCGGCACCGGACTGGGGATGGCCCTGACCCACGTTTCCAGTAACACCCTGTCGGGCATGATCGAGGCCCTTGCCGCGTCGCCCAACAACGGCTCGGCCGAGCTGGGCGCGCTGGGCCGCGAACTGCGCCTGGAGGCCGACGAACTGCTCCCCATCGCCGAGACTCTGCAGCTCATGCGCTTCGCCGAGATCGAGGGGCGGACCATCCGCTTGACGCCCGCCGCCCGCCGCTATGACGCGGCCGATATGGATACGCGCAAACAGATCTTCGCCCGGCATCTGCTGGCCTATGTGCCCCTGGCCGCCCACATCCGCCGGGTCCTCGACGACCGCGCCTCGCACCAGGCCCCCGCCACCCGTTTCCGCGACGAGATCGAGGATTTCATGAGCGAGGCCTATGCCGAGGAGACCATGGACGCCGTCGTATCCTGGGGCCGTTTCGCCGAGATCTTCGCCTATCATGAGGACGACGACCGCTTCAGCCTGGACGATCCGGCGTAGGCATCGGGAAGGGAGATCGGCATGACCGAGGAGAAGACATCGGGCGGCAACCGCGCCGTGGCGCGGACCGGCTGGCTGCGGGCCGCGGTGCTGGGGGCCAACGATGGCATCCTCTCCACCAGCAGCCTGATTCTCGGCGTCGCGGCGGCGGCCGCCCAGCCGCACGCCATACTGATCGCCGGAGCGGCCGCCCTGGTGGCCGGGGCCATGTCCATGGCGGCCGGCGAATATGTTTCGGTCAGTTCGCAGCTGGACAGCGAGAACGCCTTGCTCACCCGCGAGCGCAGGGAGCTCAAGGACGACTCCGAGGCCGAACACAAGGAGCTTTCGGCGATCTACATGGAGCGCGGCGTGGACCCCGACCTCGCCCGGCGCGTGGCCGAGCAGTTGATGGCCAAGGATGCCCTGGGCGCTCATGCGCGCGACGAGCTGGGCCTGACCGAAGCCACCACGGCGCGGCCGGTGCAGGCGGCCCTCGCCTCGGCCGCTTCGTTCAGCGTCGGCGGCGCGGCCCCGCTGGCCGTGGCGATCCTCTCCCCCGCCCACCTGCTGGGCCCGCTGGTAGCCGTCGCGTCCCTCGTCTTTCTCGCCGTATTGGGGGCGATCGGCGCCAGGACCGGCGGCGCCAGCCTCTGGCGCGGAACGCTCAGGGTGACCTTCTGGGGCGCCCTGGCCATGGCGACCACTTCGGGGCTCGGCGTCCTGTTCGGGAAGGTCGCGTGATCGACGCCCCTGACGCTCTATCCGTTCGTCATGGTCGAATCGGGTCGATGGCGTCACAATGCCGCGACCGCGCCCCGCGCAACGGAGAGTGCTGATGCCCGACAATACGCCGCCGCCCCCGCCGACGCCCACCTCCATCAGGGCCTATCTCAAATCCCGCAAGCCCCTGCGCAACGTCAACAAGGAACACAAGGAGAGGCTCACGCCCCTCAACCGGCTGGCGGTGTGGATCACCGATCGCGTCGGCACCATGGGCTTCTTCCTCATCATCTTCGCCTGGACGGCGATCTGGCTCGGTTGGAACTTCCTGGCTCCCAAGTCCCTGCGCTTCGATCCGCCCATGGGCTTCATCTTCTATCTGTTCATTTCCAACGTGATCCAGATCCTGCTGATGCCGCTGATCATGGTCGGCCAGAATATCCAGGGCGCGCACGCCGAGGCGCGGGCCGAACACGATCTGGAGGTCAACGTGAAGGCCGAAAAGGAGATCGAGGTCGTCCTGGAGCATCTGGAATACCAGAACACCCTCCTGCTCCAGATGATCGAAAGGTTGAACGTCAACGTCAAACAGGCGATCGGCCAGGGCCCGGACGCGGGCGCCTAGGTCAAGCCGGGTCGGGGACGCCGATGCGCGATCACCGGGCGATTGCGGTCGGACTCGCCCTCGCTTGGGCGCTGGCGCTCCCAGCCGTCGCCCTCGCGCAAGACGCGCCGGCGGCCACGCCCGCCCCGCCGCCCGACAAGAGCGGCTTCACCCTGTTCGATCCCACGCCGGCGGCCGATCTGCGCGCCCTGTGCACTGATCGTCCGACCAAGTCGGCCTCGCCCTGCACGGTGGACGCCGGCCACTTGCAGTTCGAAGCCGATCTGGTCAACGTGACCTACGATCGCTCCGGCGGGGCGAACACGACCACCTGGCTGGCCACCAATCCGACTCTCAAGCTCGGCCTCACCAACACCCTCGACGTGGAACTCAACCTGGTTCCGCTGGAGATCGTCACCGTCCGCGACCGGGTCACCGGCGCCACCAGCCGGACGAGCGGGATCGGCGACCTCTACGCCCGTGTGAAGTGGAGCCTCCTGGGCGACGACGGCGGCGGGGTCGGCTTCGCCATCAGCCCCTTCGTGAAACTGCCCACCGCCCCGGCCGGGATCGGTAACGGGGCGGTCGAGACCGGGGCGGTCGCCCTGGTCAGCGTCAACCTGCCCGATAACTGGTCGCTGAACGTCAATCCGGAGATCGACCTGCTGAGGAACGCCCAGGACCCCTCGCTGCACATCAACACGATCGCCGTCGCCAGCCTGGGCCGGCCGGTCAGCAAGACGATCACCCTGTCGGCCGAACTGTGGAGCGATGTCGATTTCGATCCGGCCGGGCGAACCACCCAGGTCTCCGCCGATCTCGGCGCGGCCTGGATCCCGGCCAGCCATCCCAACTTCCAGCTCGACGGCGGGGTCAATCTCGGCCTCAACGACCGCACCCCCGGCGTGCAGGCCTATCTCGGCGTCTCACGGCGGTTCTAGCCGCCCCAATTAATCCACGGAGCGTCCTCGATGACCGCCTTCCAAGCCATCGTCATGGCGATCCTGCAGGGGATCACCGAGCTCTTTCCGATCTCCAGCCTGGGTCACGCGGTCATCCTGCCGGCCCTGCTCCATTGGACCAACGTCGACCAGAACGCCGAGGGTTTCCTGCCGTTTCTGGCCGTGATGCATCTGGGCACGGCGATCGCCCTCCTCGCCTATTTCTGGCGCGACTGGCTGGGGTTCGCGGTCTCGGTGCTCCGGTTCCGCGATCCGGCCGGGGCGAAGGACCGGCGCCTGTTCTGGCGGGTGGTGGTGGCGACCATCCCGGCCGTGGTCATAGGTTTCGTCTTCGAGAAGATCCTGCGCCAGGGCTTTGGCGCGCCGATGCTCGCCGCCGCCTTCCTGATCGTCAATGGGATCATGCTGTTCGCCGCCGAACGCCTGAAGCGTCCGGTCACCCGGCCCCTCGCGGCGCTCGGCTGGATCGACGCCCTGATCATCGGCCTGTGCCAATGCCTGGCCTTCATTCCAGGCCTGTCCCGCTCGGGCGCCACCATGGCCGGCGGTTATCTGCGCGGCCTCAGCCAGGAAGACGCGGCGCGGTTCGCCTTTCTGACCGCGACCCCGATCATCCTGGGCGCGGTGGTCCTCGAGGCGCCCAAGCTCGTTCGCCATCACAGCCATTTCGGCGCCGCCGCGGTCCTGGCCGGCGTCGTCGCCGGCGCCGTCGCCTTCATCGCCACCGTCGTGTTGATGCGCTGGTTCAAGACCCAGGACTCCAGGGGCTTCACGCCCTTCGCCGTCTATTGCTGGCTGGCGGGCCTGGCGTCGCTGGTCGTTCTGGCCCTGCGGTGACGACGAAATGGCGGCGCGTCAGTGCCGAAACGCCCTTAGTCCCGTGAAGGCCATGGCGACGCCGGCGGCGTCGGCGGCGGCGATGACCTCGGCGTCGCGGATCGAGCCGCCGGGCTGGATCACCGCCGTGGCGCCGGCCTCCACCGCCTGGATCAGGCCGTCGGCGAACGGGAAGAAGGCGTCGGAGGCGCACGCCGATCCCTGGGCCAGCGAGGCCGGCAGGCCGGCCGCCTCGGCGGCCTCGGCGGCCCGCAGGGCGGCGATGCGCACCGAATCACGGCGGTTCATCTGGCCGGCCCCGACGCCCGCCGTCTGGCCGTCCCTGGCGAAGACGATGGCGTTGGACTTGACGTGCCTTGCGACCGTGAAGGCGAACAGCATGTCGCGCACCTCCGCCGGGGTGGGCGCGCGGCGGGTGACGATGTTCAGGTCGGCGGCCGTGAGCCGGGCGCCGTCGCGGGCCTGGACCAGGAAGCCGCCGGCCACGGATCGGAAGGTCTCGCCGGCCGCCGCCGGGTCGGGCAGGGCGCCGGCGATCAGCAGACGCAGGTTCTTGCGGGCGGCGAAGATCGCGATGGCCTCCTCGTCGGCGTCCGGCGCGATCACCACCTCGGTGAAGATCTTGACCATCTCGGCTGCGGCCGTCGCATCCAGCCGCCGGTTGACCGCCACGATGCCGCCGAATGCCGACACCGGATCGCACTCAAGGGCGCGCAGATAGGCGCCCTTCAGGTGCTTGCCCAGCGCCACGCCGCAGGGGTTGGCGTGCTTGACGATCACGGCCGCGGCGCCCTGGTTCGGATCGAACTCGGCGACCAGTTCCAGCGCCGCGTCAGTGTCGGCGATGTTGTTGTAGCCGAGCGCCTTGCCCTGGAGCTGGCGGCTCGTGGCGACGCCCGGACGCGGGTTCGGAAAGGCGTAGAAGGCCGCCGCCTGGTGCGGATTTTCGCCATAGCGCAGGGGCTGTTTCAGGGCCCCGGTGATCGTCTTTCGCTCCGGCCAGACGCCGGGCGCGGCGGCCTCGCCGGCCTGCGCGGCGAACCAGTCGGCGATGACGCCGTCGTAGTCGGCGGTGCGGGCGAAGGCGCGGGCGGCGAGCCGGCGGCGCAAAGCCAGGGAGGTGACGCCCGTCATTCGCAGTGCCTCCAGAACCTCGGCCATGTCCTCCGGCTCCGTGCAGACGGCGACGTAGGCGTGGTTCTTGGCCGCCGAGCGGATCATCGCCGGGCCGCCGATGTCGATATTTTCCACGCAGGCCGCGAAATCGCCGCCGGCCGCCACCGTGGCCTCGAAAGGGTAGAGGTTCACATAGACGAGATCGATCGCGCCGATGCCGTGACGGGCCATGGCTGCCGCGTGGGCGGGCGCGTCGCGCACCCCCAGCAGGGCGCCGTGCACGGCCGGGTGCAGGGTCTTGACCCGTCCGTCCATCATCTCGGGATAACCGGTCAGCTCCGCGACATCTCTCGCCGCGATGCCAGCGGCGGCAAGGGCGGCGCGGGTGCCGCCGGTGGAGACGATCTCCACGCCCAGGTCCGCCAGGGCGCGGACGGTCTCGACAAGGCCGGTCTTGTCGGACACCGAGATCAGGGCCCGGCGGATGGGCGCGAGATCGGGCGGGGGTGGCAAGGCGGGCGCGGTCATGGCGTTCTCCAAATAATCAGAGGGCGCCCAGGCGTGCGGCTTTCATCGCTGTCGGCGCCGCGCTCCCCGGTGGTTCGTCCACCTCAGATCGCCAGTCACGCGGCCTTGGCGGAAGATAGGCGAGACGATCTAGGTGTCAACGACAAGCGTTCCCCTCACCCACCCCTCAGCGCCGCGATGTTGGCCGCGTAGCCGCCCGGACCGTCCTTGAACACGGCGGTGCCGGCGACCAGGGCGGTGGCGCCGGCCTGGACGCACAGCTTGGCGGTCTCAGGCGTCACCCCGCCATCCACCTCGAGCACGATGTCGTGGCCGGAGGCGTCGATCATCTCGCGCAGGCGGGCGATCTTGGCGAGCTGCGAGGGCATGAAGCTCTGGCCGCCGAAGCCGGGGTTGATGGACATGACCAGGAGGATGTCGATGTCCTCCATCATGTATTGGATCACCTCCGGCGGCGTCGAGGGATCGAAAACCACCCCGGCCTTGGCGCCAAGGCTTCGGATATGGCGCAGGGTGCGGTTCAGATGCGGTCCGGCTTCGGGATGGACAAGGATGTGGTCGGCTCCGGCGTCGCGGAAGGCTTCCAGATAGGGGTCGGCCGGGGCGATCATCAAATGGACGTCGAGGGGAATGGAAACGTGGGCGCCCAGCGCCTTCACGACCTGGGGGCCGATGGTGATGTTGGGCACGAAATGGCCGTCCATGACATCCACATGCAGCCAGTCGGCCCCGGCCGCCTGCACGGCCCGCGCCTCCTCGCCCAGGCGGGCGAAATCGGCCGACAGGATCGAGGGGGCGACGATGACGGAGCGCGCGCTCATTCTCGCGGCTTATCACGGGCGAAGCGGGCGATGAAGAAGCCGTCCAGGCCGCCGGGCGAATGGTGGGGCAGGATGCGCAGCCACCCCTCGGACGCCAGACTGGCCGCCGGGGCGCCGGCTTCCCCAGGGGCGATCGGATCGAGAATGAAGTCTGGGCGGGCGGCCAGGAAGGCGCGCGCCTGCGCCTCGCCCTCCTCGCCCTCCAGAGAGCAGACGGCGTAGACCAGCCGCCCGCCCGGCTTCACCCGCGCCGCCGCGACGGCGAGCAGCGCCGCCTGCACGGCCGCCAGGGCGGCTATGTCGCCCGGCCGCACGTTCCACAGCACGTCGGGATGGTGGCGGAAGGTGCCCGTCGCCGAACAGGGGGCGTCCAGCAGAACCGCGTCGAAGGTCCGGCCATCGGTCCAGGTGGCCCCGTCGGCGGTCACCACCTCGGCGGAAAGGCCGGTGCGCGCCAGGCCGGCGAGCAGGCGCCGCAGGCGCCCGGCCGAGCGGTCCACCGCCGTCACCCGCGCCCCGGCGGCGGCGAGTTGCAGGCTCTTGCCGCCCGGGGCGGCGCACAGATCCAGGATCGCCTCCCCGAGCCGGGGGCCAAGCAGGCGGGCGGGGATGGCGGCGGCGGCGTCCTGCACCCACCAGCGGCCGGCCTCGTAGCCGGGCCAGGCAGCCACGTCGCCGCGTCGGAGGGTGCGCAGCGAACCTTGAGGCAGCCGCTCCGCCTCCAGATCGTCGGCCAGGGCCACGTCGCCCGGCTCGCGAAGGGTGAGATCGGTGGCCGGCTCCTGGGCGATCTGGCCGGCGATCGCCAGGGCGTCGGCCTCGCCATGGGTGGCGCGCCAGCGAGCGAAGAGCCAGGCCGGGGCGAGGGCTTGCGGGTCCTCCGTCGGCGGCCCGTCGCGGATGAGGCCGCGCAGGACGGCGTTGACCAGGCCGCGCAGGGGAGCCGGAGTGAGGCTGACCGTGGTATCCACGGCGGCGAAGGCCGGGGTGTCGAGCCAGAAGGCCTGGGCCAGGCCCAGGCGCAGCAGATTGCGCACCGAAGCCGGCGGCTCGCGCTTGAGGCGTCCGTCCAGGGCGCGGTCGATGGGCCCCAGCCGGCGCAGGCTGGCCATGACCAGGGCGCGGGCGAAAGCGCGGTCCTGGGTCGAGAGCAGGCCGTAGGTCCGCTCGCTCAACGCCTCGTCAAGGCCGCCGCGCTTGGCCAGGGCCGCCTCGAGCAGCTTCAAGGCGGCGCGGCGGGCGACCAGGGCGGCGGCGGGATTGTTCGAGACGGCGGTCACGGCCCGATCCGTGCCGCGATTGGCCTCGCGCGGCAAGGGCTTGGCGTCGCGGGCCGGCGCCCTTAAAGGCGATCGGGTGAAGATCCCTCACTCCGCGCCCAGCAAGGGGCTCACGCCCGCCGCGCGCCGCGCGCTGGAAGAGGCCGCCGCCCGCCGCGCCCAGGCGTCACCGGCCGCGGCGCCCGCGACCGAACAGGGCGGCCCGTCCGGACCCGAGCCCACCCGCTTCGGCGACTGGGAGCGCAAGGGCCTGGCGGTGGATTTCTAGAGGGGCGCCGATTGGGGTTGATCCTTACCCCGCCATCTGCGCGGCGATGGCCAGGGCGGCGGCGCGGGGGTCGGGGGCGGCGGTGATCGGGCGGCCGCAGACGATGTGGCTGGCTCCGGCGGCCAGGGCTTCGGCGGGCGTGGCGGCGCGGGCCTGATCGTCGCTGGCGGTCCCCGCCGGCCGCACGCCGGGCGTCACGACCAGAAAGTCCGGGCCACCCATACGCCGGGCGAGGGCCGCCTCATGGGGGCTGGCGACCACGCCGTCGGCCCCGGCGTCGATCGCCTGGCCGATCCGCCTCGTAACAAGTGCTTCCAATCCTAGGCCGTAGCCGATCTGGACCAGATCCTCGGCGGTGAGAGAGGTGAGCACGGTGACGCCCAGGATCTTCACCGACCGCTCGCCGGCCCGCCCCCTGACCGCCGCCGCCAGCACCTGAGGCTCGGCGTGGACGGTGAGGAAGTCGCCGGCCCCCGATCCGACGATGGCCGCCGTGGCCTTCTCGACCGTCGCCCCGATGTCGTGCAGCTTCCAGTCGAGAAAGACGCCGGCCCCGGCCGCCTTGAGATTTCGCGCGCTCGCCATACCGCCCGCCGCGAGAAGCTGCAGCCCGATCTTGTAGAATGACACCGTCTCGCCCAGGGTCTCGACCATGGCTTCGGCCGCCGCGCGGGTGGGCAGGTCGAGGGCGACGATCAAACGTCGATCGGCGGACATGGGCGTCCTCGCGCGGCGGCGCGCGGCGGCAAGGCCACGGCGGTCGCGAAACATTGTGATTTGGGCTAAGGCGCGAGAATGAACCAGGCCGAATTCGCCGTCAACTTCTTCGTCGCCCTGTTCGCCCTGATCGATCCGGTCGGCAATGTGCCCCTGTTCGCCGCCGCCACGTCGGGCGCCAGCCCGCCGGCGCGGCGTCTGACGGCGATCTACATCGCCCTCTTCGCCTTCGTCTTCCTCAGTTTCTTCTACCTGACCGGCCTGAGCCTGCTGCGCTTCTTCGACATCTCCATGTCGGCCTTCCGCATCGCCGGGGGCATCCTGCTGCTTCTCATGGGCCTGGACATGGCGCGCGGCGCCGCCGGCAACGCCTTCGCCGACCCCGGCGAGGCGATCGACAAGCTCTCGACCCGCGCCTACGCAGCCGCCCGGTTCGAAGGGCTGGTGGTGCCCTTCGGCATGCCGCTCCTGATCGGGCCCGGCGCCATCTCCTCGGCGGTGATCTACGCCGAGGAGGCGCACCGCCTGGGCCCCGGAGGGATGGCGGTCGGCGTGGCCGTGATCGCCGCCGAGTGCGTTCTGATCGTTGCCGCCTTCTGGATGACCAGCCTCATCTCTCGGGCTCTGGGAAAGGTGGGCATGATCATCGTGGTCAGGGTGCTGGGCCTTATCCTGTGCGCCATGGCTGTGCAGTTCATCCTGGCGGGCGTGGCCGGCTCGACCATCGACTTGATCCGTCACGACACCGCCTCGCCCTATCAGGCGGCCCGCCCCTCACAGCCGGCCCCGCGGACCGCCCCCTCTGGCCATCAGGGCCATCCCCCACTCGGCCGGTAGCAGCCTGGCGATCGCGACGATGGCCTTGTTGGGCGCGCCGGGGACGCAGATCGGCCGGTTGGCCTCCGCCGCCTCGTAGCCCGCCGCCGCCACCTCGTCGGCCCCCAGCCATAGCCACGGCGGCGCCCGCTCGCCGATCAGGTCGCGCGTCCCGTTGACGTCGTGGAACTCGCTGTAGGTGAAGCCGGGACAAAGCGCCGAGACGTGCACGCCGGCGCTCCGCCCTTCGGCGTGCAGGCCCTGCGAGAAACTCACCAGGAAGGCCTTGGCCGCTCCATAAAGGACGGTCTCCGCGCCGCCGGGAACGAGGCCGGCCAGGGAGGCGACATTGACGATGCGGCCGAAGCGCCGCTCGATCATGCCGGGCATGACCTGGTGGGTAAGTTCGCAAGGCGCCCCCATCAGCACCTGGAGAAAGGCGCGCTGGTCCTCCCAGGGCGCGGCGACGTAGGGTCCGGGCGCGCCATAGCCGGCGTTGTTGACCAGGGCGTCCACCGGCCGGCCGTGGGCGGCGATCTCCGCCAGAATGGCCCCAGGGGCGCCGATCTGGGCCAGGTCGGCCGGGACGATGAGAATTTCCACCCCGTGGCGCAATCGGATCTCGTCGGCCAGGGCCGCCAGTCGGTCGGGCCGCCTAGCGGTGATCGCCAGGTCGTAGCCGTGGCTTGCGTAAAGGCGCGCGAAGGCGGCGCCGATGCCCGACGACGCTCCGGTGATCAGGGCAAGGCGCCTCGCCATGCGGCGGTTCCTCCTTATCGGGACGCGACGGACCTTAGGACGCGCGCCGGGCGCGAGGGAAGGCCCTTGTTGGCGCGCCGCGATCCGGAGGCGTCGATTGAACGGGGCGGCGATTGGGTGTACCGCGCCGGCCGTGGCGGCGGACCTCCCTGAAGGCAAGGACTTGACGGCGCCCGAGGAGGCTCCGCGAGAGCGGTTTCGCCGGCGGAGCTTCGCGGCCTTGACCCTGGGAGCGGTGGGGGTGGTGTTCGGCGATATCGGCACCAGCCCGATCTACGCCCTGCGCGAGGCCCTGGCCCATTCGCGGCCCGTCGGTACGCCGCAGATCGCCGTCCTGGGGGTGGTGTCCCTGATCCTGTGGACCCTGACCCTCATTGTCACCCTCAAATACATCGTCTTTCTGATGCGCGCCGACAACAAGGGCGAAGGCGGCTCGGTGGCGCTGATGACCCTGGCCCAGACGGCGCTGGGCAGGCGCTCGGCGGTCCTCTTCCTGCTCGGCATCGTGGGCGTGGCGCTGTTCTATGGCGACGGCGTGATCACCCCGGCCTTTTCGGTGCTCTCGGCGGTGGAGGGCCTGAAGGGCGCGCCGCACCTGGGCCACATCCTCGCCCCCTATGTGCTGGCTGTCGCGGCGGGCCTGCTGGTGGCCCTGTTCAGCGTGCAGCGGACCGGGACGCACCGGGTGGCGTCCCTCTTCGGGCCGGTGATGACCCTGTGGTTCCTGACCCTCGCCGCCCTGGGCGTCCTGCATCTGGCCACCGACGGGCTTTTCATCCTGCGGGCCGTCAACCCCTATTTCGCGGCCAGGTTCCTGATCGAAAACGGCCTTGTCGGCTTCGTCATCCTGGGCAGCGTCTTCCTGGCGGTCACCGGGGCCGAAGCGCTTTACGCCGACATGGGGCAGTTCGGCAAACGCCCCATCCGCGCCGCCTGGTTCGTCCTGGTCTTCCCCTGCCTGATGTTGAACTATCTGGGGCAGGGCGCCCTGGTGCTGAAGGCGGAGGCGCATCGCTACAATCCGTTCTTTTCCATGGTCCCCGCCTTCGCCTATTGGCCGGTGTTGATCCTGACCACGGCGGCCGCCGTGATCGCCAGCCAGGCGGTGATCACCGGGGCCTTTTCCATGACCCGCCAGGCGGTGCAGGTGGGGCTGTTGCCGCGCATCGACATCAAGCGAACCTCGGAGACCCAGTCGGGACAGATCTTCGTGCCGGCCGTCAACGCCATGATGATGGCGGGCGTGCTCATCCTGCTGGTGGTGTTCCAGAGCTCGCACCGCCTGGCCTCGGCCTATGGCATCGCGGTCACCGGGACGATGTTCATGAGCACCGTGCTGGCCTATGTGGTCGCCCGCCATCTGTGGAAATGGCGAGCCGCGCATATCGCCCTGGTGCTCGGCCCGATCTCCGTCGTCGATATCGCCTTTCTGGCCTCCAACCTGTTCAAGATTCCCGACGGCGGTTGGGCGCCACTGGCCTTGGGCGTGGGTCTGGTCGTGATCATGTGGACCTGGTCGCGCGGCCTGCGCATCCTCATCGACAAGACCCGCGCCGACAGCGTGCCCCTGCCCGATCTGATCGCGACCCTGGCGAGGGCCAGGCTTCATCGCGCCCCCGGCACGGCGATCTTCCTCACCTCCAACCCCGATCTCGCCCCGGTCGCCCTGTTGCACAATGTCAAGCACAACAAGGTGCTGCACGAGAAGAACGTCATCCTGACCATCCAGACGGCCGAGACCCCCAGGGTCAAGGAAGAGAGCCGCATCCGCATCGAGCCCATCGACGCCGACTTCAAGCGGGTCACCCTGGCCTACGGCTTCATGGAGAGCCCCAATGTGCCCAAGACCCTGGCCCGCTGCCGCAAGATGGGCCTGACCTTCGACATCATGGCCACCACCTTCTTCCTCGGCCGCCGCTGGATCGTGCCGGACATCCGATCCGGCATGCCGCTGTGGCAGGACCGCCTGTTCATCTTCCTGACCCGCAACGCCGCCAATCCCACCGACTTCTACCGGATTCCCCCCGGCCGGGTGGTCGAGCTGGGCGCCCAGGTGACGGTGTAGCGCCATGACCGCCGACTTACGCGCCGGTAAGGTCGTGCTGGCCTATTCCGGCGGCCTCGACACCTCGATCATCCTCAAATGGCTTCAGGAATCCCAGGCCCGCGAGGTGGTGACCTTCACCGCCGATCTGGGCCAGGGCGAGGCGCTGGGCCCGGCCCGCGACAAGGCGCTTCTCCTTGGCGTCCGGGCGGAGAACATCTTCATCGAGGACCTGCGCGAGGAATTCGTGCGCGATTTCGTCTTCCCGATGTTCCGCGCCAACGCCCTCTACGAGGGCCAGTATCTGCTCGGCACCGCCATCGCCCGCCCCCTGATCGCCAAGGCGCAGATCGAGCTGGCCCGCCGCGTCGGGGCGACCGCGGTCTGTCACGGGGCGACCGGCAAGGGCAACGATCAGGTGCGCTTCGAACTGGCCTATTACGCCCTGGCCCCGGATATCGAGGTCATCGCCCCCTGGCGGGAATGGGACTTCAAGAGCCGCGAGGCCCTGCTGGCCTTCGCCGAACGCCATCAGATCCCCATCGACAAGGACGCCCGGGGCGAGGCGCCGTTCAGCGTCGACGCCAACCTTTTGCATTCCTCATCCGAGGGCAAGGTGCTGGAGGATCCCGACGCTTTGGCCCCCGAGTTCGTGTATCGGCGGACCATCGCGCCGGAAGACGCCCCCGATCGGGCCACCGAGTTCACCCTCGATTTCGAGGCCGGCGATCCGACGGCCGTCGACGGGACGCGCCTCACGCCCGCCGCCCTGCTCACCGCCCTCAATGAGCTCGGCCGCGACAACGGCGTCGGGCGCCTGGACCTGGTGGAAAACCGCTTCGTCGGCATGAAGTCGCGCGGCGTCTATGAGACGCCGGGCGGGACGATCCTGCTCGCCGCCCGCCGCGGCCTGGAATCGATCACCCTGGACGGCGGCGCGGCGCACCTGAAGGACGAGATCATGCCGCGCTACGCCGCCCTGATCTACAACGGCTTCTGGTTCTCCCCCGAGCGCGAGATGCTGCAGGCCGCCATCGACCAGTCCCAGGGCTTCGTCACCGGCGCCGTGCGGATCAAGCTCTACAAGGGCAATGTGACGGTGATCGGCCGCTCCAGCTCCTTCTCCCTCTACGACCGCGACCTCGTCACCTTCGAAGAGGGCCAGAGCGCCTACGACCACCGCGACGCGGCCGGCTTCATCAAGCTCAACGCGCTGAGGTTGCGCGTGAAGGCGCGGCGGGACGGGCGGCCGGGGTAGCAGAGCCGCCTTGACAGCGGAAAGGATAATCCTTACGCCGAACAAGCCATGATCACCAGCAGGTTGACCTCCAAAGCCCAAACCACCATTCCGCGACCGGTTCGCGCCGCCCTTCATCTCGCTGCCGGCGAGGCCCTGGCCTACGCCATCGAGGAGGGGCGCGTCATCCTGACCAAGGCGAACTCAGGCAAGGCGGACGATCCGTTCGCCACGTTCAGCGAATGGGACGGCGCCGCCGACCGCCGGGCCTATGGCGATCTTTGAACAAGGCGACACGATCCGGGTTCCATTTCCCTACACCGACCGCTCGACCCGGCAGCGGCGCCCGGCCCTGGTGATCTCGGCCGGAGGCCTGGGCGAAGACGAGGGCCTGCTCTGGGTGATGATGATCACCAGCGCCGAAAACAGGCGGTGGCCGGGCGATCTCGCGCTCGGCCCGTCTCAGGCGGACTCGGGCCTTTCGGTCCCGTCGGTCATCCGGCCCTGCAAGCTCGCCACCATCGATGCGCGCCATGCCGAAGCTCTCGGCCGCATCCGCCCCGAACTGATGGAAGAGGTCCTCGCCGCCCTTCGCCGATATCTGAAGCTGTGATCGGGGATTGCCCTTCAAACATGGCTGTCGCCTGTGACCCAGACCGGCCCGGGCGGAAGAGCGCCGACGCGGTGAAATGGACAAGCGGCGCCCAAGAAAAATAGGTGACGCCCCCGTCATTTTCCTTGACTCCCGTCTGAACCGTGTTCAGATGGGCGCAGGGAGCCAACCTTTCGTGGGAGATATCGCCGTGGCCGATGGGAACATCACCAAGGACGTCATGTACGAGGCGGTTTCGCCGGACGACTTCGAGTCCATGCTCACCCTCGACCGCTACGGAAACCGCTCGACGGCGTTCGACAAGATCATCGCCGCCACCCACGACCATTTCTGGGATCCTCTCGACAAGAAATACATCGACTTCGACGAGCCCTTCGACATGGAGAACGAGGCCCTGGTGCCGGAGGATCTGATCGGCGCCCTGCACACCCAATACGTCTCCGAGGCCCTCTCCGATCCCAAGGAGCGCATCCGGTTCATCAACCAGCAGACCTTGCGCTCCTTCTCCTCCATCCTGCACGGCGAACAGGGCGCGTTGAACCTGTCGGCCTCGCTCTGCCACGTTCTCTACGATCAGGGGGCGCAGGAATACGCCGCCAATCAGACCCGCGAGGAGGCGCGTCACGTCACCGCCTTCGCCAAATACATCAAGGCCCGCTGGGGCCGGCCGGCCAAGTGCAGCCCGGTGCTCCAGTCTCTCCTGGTGGAGATCATCGGCTCGCCGGAGGTCTACAAGAAGATCGTCGGCATGCAGATGCTGGTCGAGGGCCTGGCCATGGGCGCCTTCGCCACCTTCTATCAGAAGCTCAACGATCCCCTGGGCCGCAAGCTGATGCAGCTTGTGATGACCGACGAGGCCTTCCACCACAAGTTCGGCAAGATCTGGGCCGACCGCACCGTGCCCCACCTGAGCCCCGAGGAGCACAACATCATCGAGGACTGGGCGGCGCACTGCTTCCAGACCCTGCTGTTCAACCTCGTCGCGCCGTCGGAGCAGCGCGATCTCTACGAGCAGTTCGGCCTCGATCCCGACCGGGTGATCGCCGAATTCGCCGAGATCGCCACCGACGCGGCGCGCCGCGAGGACATGAAGGAAGCCACCAACATCTTCCGGGTGCTGATCAAGACCCTGCTCAACGCCGGCATCATCACCGAGCGCACCCGCGCCTTCTACGCCATCTATGTCGACATGGACGAACTGAAGGGCGAGGGCGACGGCATGGTCGGCGACGCCATCGCCGAGGACGGCATCGCCTATCTCAAGACCATCAACTTCCGCGACCGCGCCGGCTCGCCGCTGCGCATCGCGGCCGAATAGGTCTGCCGAGCCCGCCTCCGGCCGCGTCCCTTCGTTGACACCCCCGGCGGCGGGCTTAAAAGTCGCCGCGTTCGCGGTGGCGTGGGGATGATCGATCGACATGGCTGAAGTCTCGCCGGCCGCCCAGGAGGCCAACCAGAGGGCGCGCCCGCTTTCGCCGCATCTGCAGGTCTGGCGCTGGCACGTCACCATGACCGCCTCGATTCTGCACCGCGCGACCGGCGTGGCGCTCTACGGCGGGGCCTTGATCCTGACCGGCTGGGCCCTGGCTCTGGCCTCGGGGCCAGGCGCGTACGGCGGCTACATGGGCGTGCTGGCCTCGATTCCCGGCGAGATCGTGCTCTTCGCCGTCACCGTCAGCGTCTTCTTCCACCTGGCCAACGGGGTTCGCCATCTCTTCTGGGATGGCGGCAAGGGGTTCGACCTTCGGGCCGCCGACCTTACCGCCTGGGTCGCCCTGGCCTTCGGCCTCGCCGCGGCGGTGGCCGTGTGGGTGATCCTGCTCATGGGCGTGGGCCTTTGATGGACGCCTTTCGCACCCCGCTCGCCCGCGCCCGCGGTCTGGGATCGGCCAAGCACGGGGTCGGCCATTTCATCGGCCAGCGGGTGTCGGCCGTGGCGCTGGTGTTCCTGGTTCTGTGGGGCGTGTGGTCGGCGCTCTTCCTGGCCCGGAGCGGCGACTACGAGGCGGCCCGCCAGTGGCTGGCCTCGCCGCTCAACGCGACCCTGCTGATCCTCACCGCCCTGGTCGGCTTCTATCATATGCGCATCGGCATGGCGGTGATCGTCGAGGACTATATTCACCGGCCGGCGGCCAAGGCCGCCCTGCTGATCCTCAATACCGTCGTCTGTTACGGCGGCGGCGCCCTCACCGCCGTCTGCCTGCTGAAGGTCGCTTTCGCCGGCGGAGCGTCCTGACCGTGACCGCGCACAAGATCGTCGATCACGCCTTCGATGTGGTGGTGGTCGGGGCCGGCGGCTCGGGCCTGCGCGCCGCGATCGGCTGCGCCGAGGCGGGCCTCAGGACCGCCTGCGTCACCAAGGTCTTTCCCACCCGCTCCCACACCGTGGCCGCCCAGGGCGGCATCTCGGCCAGCCTCGGCAACATGGGCGCCGACGACTGGCGATGGCACATGTACGACACCGTCAAGGGCTCGGACTGGCTGGGCGACCAGGACGCCATCGAATACATGGTCCGCCACGCCCCGGCCGCCGTCTATGAACTGGAGCATTGGGGCGTGCCGTTCTCGCGCACGGCCGAGGGCAAGATCTACCAGCGCGCCTTTGGCGGCATGACCCGCAACTATGGAGAGGCGCCGATCCAGCGCACCTGCGCCGCCGCCGACCGCACCGGCCACGCCATGCTGCACACCATGTACGGCCAGGCCCTCTCGAAGAACGTGGAGTTCTTCATCGAATATTTCGCCCTCGACCTGATCATGGACGAGGGAACCTGCCGGGGCGTCACCGCCTGGCGCCTGGACGACGGGACCCTGCACCGCTTCCGCGCCCAGAAGGTGGTGCTGGCCACCGGCGGCTATGGGCGGGCCTATTTCTCCTGCACCTCGGCCCATACCTGCACCGGCGACGGCGGCGGCATGGTTCTGCGCGCCGGCCTGCCCCTGCAGGACATGGAGTTCGTGCAGTTCCACCCGACGGGAATCTACGGGGCCGGCTGCCTGATCACCGAAGGGGCGCGCGGCGAGGGCGGCTATCTGACGAATTCCGAGGGCGAGCGGTTCATGGAGCGCTACGCCCCGTCGGCCAAGGATCTCGCCAGCCGCGATGTGGTGAGCCGCGCCATGACCATCGAGATCCGCGAGGGCCGCGGGGTGGGACCCAAGAAAGACCATATCTTCCTCCACCTCGACCACCTCGATCCCAAGGTGCTGCACGAGCGCCTGCCGGGGATATCCGAGACCGCGATGATCTTCGCCGGCGTCGATGTGACGAAGGCGCCGATCCCGGTGCTGCCCACCGTCCACTACAACATGGGCGGCATACCGACGAATTTCCACGGCGAAGCGGTGACCCTGGCCGGCGATGATCCCGATACGGTCGTTCCCGGCCTGATGGCGGTGGGCGAGGCGGCCTGCGTCTCGGTGCACGGGGCCAATCGCCTGGGCTCCAACTCCCTGATCGATCTGGTGGTGTTCGGCCGCGCGGCCGGCCTGCGCTGCGCCGAGACGCTTAACCCCGGGGCCTCGCAGCCCGAACTCCAGGATGCCTGGACCGCCGGCCACTTCGCCCGCTTCGATCGTTTGCGCAACGCGTCGGGCTCGATCCCCACCGCCGCCTTGCGCCTGGAGATGCAGATGGCGACTCAGGAGGACGCGGCGGTCTTCCGCACCGGCGAGACCTTACAATCGGGCGTCCGGCGCCTGGCGGCGATCCAGGCCAGGCGCGCCGATCTCCACGTCACCGACCGGGGCCTCATCTGGAACACCGATCTGGTCGAGACGCTCGAATTCGAGAACCTGATCGCCCAGGCCATCGTCACCGTCGCCGGCGCGGTCAACCGCGCCGAAAGCCGCGGCGCCCACGCGCGGGAGGATTATCCAAATCGCGACGACGCCATCTGGATGAAGCACACCCTGGCCTGGTTCGACGACGCTGACGGCGCCGTGACCATCGCCTACCGTCCCGTCCACGCCTTCACCCTAAGCAACGACGTGGCCTATATCGAGCCCAAGGCGCGGGTGTATTGAGGATGCTGACCGGCGGCTGCTATTGCGGGGCGGTGCGCTACGAGGCGGATGGCGAGCCCATCGAGCGGGCGCTCTGTCACTGCGCGATCTGCCGCGCCATCACCGGCGCGCCGGCGGTGGCTTGGTTCACCGTCCAGCAGGGGGATTTCCGCCATACCGCCGGGGCCCCGGCCGCCTTCGCCTCCACGCCAAAGGCGACGCGGGAGTTCTGCGCCACCTGCGGAACCCAGCTCACCTTCGTTCATGAGGATTACGCCGGCAAGCGGATCGACATCACCACCGCCAGCCTGGACAATCCCGAAGCCGCGCCGCCCGTCGAGCACCTCTGGACCAAGAGCCGCCTCCCCTGGATGACCGATCTGGATCGTCTGCCCGAGCATGCCAGGGCCGACCCTTGCCACGACCTGTGACGTTCATGAAAGACCCCGCCTGACATGGTCCAGCTCAGCCTCCCGAAGAACTCGAAGGTCGGCAAGGGCCGCCGTCACCCGGCCCCGGCCGGCGCGACGCGGGTCAAGACCTTCCGTATCTATCGCTACGACCCGGAAGGCGCCTCGAACCCGGCCTGGGACGACTACGATGTCGACGTGGACGCCTGCGGGCCGATGGTGCTGGACGTGCTGATCCACATCAAGAACACTCAGGATTCCACCCTCGCCTTTCGCCGCTCCTGCCGCGAGGGGGTGTGCGGCTCGTGCGCCATGAACATCGGCGGGCGCAACACCCTGGCCTGCACCCGTGGCTGGGCGGAGGTTCCCGGCAAGGCCGTCCAGGTCTCGCCCTTGCCCAGCCAGCCGGTGGTCAAGGATCTGGTCGTCGATCTGACCCTGTTCTACGCCCAGTACGCCTCCATCGAGCCGTGGCTGCACACCACCACCCCGGCCCCGCAGGGCGAGTGGCGCCAGTCGGAAGCCGACCGCGCCAAACTGGACGGCCTCTACGAGTGCATTCTGTGCGCCTGCTGCACCACCTCGTGCCCCAGCTACTGGTGGAATCCGGAGAAGTATCTCGGCCCCGCCACCTTGCTGCAGGCCCGCCGCTGGCTCGCCGACAGCCGCGACGAAGCGGCGGGCGAGCGGCTCGACGCCCTGGAAGATCCCTTCAAGCTCTACCGCTGTCACACCATCATGAACTGCGCCCAGGTCTGCCCCAAGGGCCTCAACCCCGCCAAGGCCATCGCCGAGATCAAGGCGGAGCTGGTGGAGCGGGTGGTGTGAGGGCGGCTTGGCTGTTTGCGGCAGCCTCGGTGGCCGCGTCCGTGGGTGCAAGTCGAGCGCTTGCGGCGCCGCACTTTTGCAACTTCGACCATGTCGTCTTGCATGATGACTCTTTGGATCTTTACTTTGGCCCACAAAATGACTGGCCAACCTACTTCGTTATCGCGGGCGAAATATCCAGGCGATTGGATGTCCATGACGGTGTCGTAGCGATCCGCCGAAGATACGACTCAGAGCCGGTTTTTCAGCCCTACTTCGCTTTGAAGCTGGGAGACAAAGTGGTGCAGCAGGTGATCGATGGCGGATGCTTCGGAACGGTTGTCGCAATGCCCGATGGCGCTCTGGGATTTCGGGCTGTGGCTAGCGTCGCGCTACCGGCGCCCGGTATCCCACCGATTCACGACGAGGGATTCATTCCAGTTGAGAAATGACGCGAGGGTTATTCGGCTGCTTATGCGGCCAGACGGAGATTCGCGACCTCGGCGAACGCCTTGAAATCGGTGTCGGAGGTAAGCAGGGGAACGTCGGCGTCCAGGCAGGCCTGGGCGGCGAGCGTGTCGCCGAGCGCTGCTTTTCGTCCGGCGCGTTTCACCGCCGCGCGCAGCAGACCGGCGCGGCGCCAGTAGCCGTCTTCGATCGGCAGGGTCTTGAGGCCATCGATCAGCGCCGCGGTCTCCGCGCCCCCCTTTGGGTCGGATAGCAACTCGGCGACGGTGGATGGCGCCAGGACAGCGCGTTCATGGGCCAGAAGGGCTGCGAACGCATCGACCTCCGGCAGGGCTTTTCCGGCCAGAAACGAGATCACCACGCAGGCATCGACCGCAATCACGCTTCGTCCTTGCCGCGCAATTCCCGCCAGTCCATCCCGAACTTCAGTTTGCCGCGCATGCCGAGTATTCGCTGGGACGCGGCATGGTGATTGTAGTCGCGAAGGGCCTGCCTGATCGTTTCGGTCAAACCATTGCCCGACGCCATCATCGCCGAATCGACGAGATAGGCGGGAAGGATCGCCGTGATTTTTCGCATTTCTCCCATGCGGCATTTGTATCGGATAGCTGTTACGGCGTCAAATGATGGCCGTCGTGCGATACGCGGCGCGACGCCGGGAGCCTCGATTGCATCGCATCGCCGCCAGTCATATGTTCGGCCCTTCCGAGGAGACGATGAAATGTCCGACGCCGCGCCGGTTCCGTTGGATCTGATCCAGGGAAACCTGCAGACCCAGCTAGAGGCGTCCGACCAGATGCTGGACGTGATCAGCGCCCTGGCCAAGCGGGCGGGCGACGATCGCGACAGCGGCGTCTCGCCGGAGATCAGGCCGGAGCTGCAAAGACTGTTGACCATCTCGCGCAGTCTTCGCCAAAGCGCCAATGGCGTCGTGCAGGCGGTGGTGACCAAGCTCGACGAGACGGCGGCGGCCGAGTGACGACGGGGCGGCCCGCCCCGAGGCCGCGATGGGTTCCATGAAAGGGGAGTCGTGATGGCCGACGACAGGCCAGATGCATTTTCCCGGTTGGCGGCCAGGGCGGCCGCCTCCGACCGCAAGGCGGTCGCGGTCGACCATGAGGTCGGCGAGCTGGGCGTTCGCGCCGCCGCCGACGGGCGCGCCGACTACATCCGCCTGGTGCTCGCCATCGCGGTGATGGCGGTCTACCTGGGATCGGTGGCCGCCGCCCTCTATTGGTTCGGGTCGAGAATTCCGCTTCAGCCCGCCGACGGCAAGGCGCCCTTGACCCTCGACCCCTATTCGAGCGCCCTGCTGGACATTCTCAAGGTGCTGGTGCTTCCGGTCGTCACGCTGATGCTGGGCTTCTATTTCGGCACCGGCGCCGCAGCCAAGTCGACGACGGCGAAGTAAGGCGCATGGCCCAAGCGGGCGGATCCGCCGGGGTGGTGATCGTCGGCGCGGGCCATGCCGGCGGCACGGCGGCGGCGCTGCTGCGCCAGTACGGCTACGCCGGACCGGTCACCCTGATCGGCGAGGAGCCCATCGCCCCCTATCAGCGCCCGCCGCTCTCCAAGGCCTGGCTGAAGGGCGAGACGGACGCCGAGGCCCTGATGCTCAAGCCCGAGGACTTCTATGCCGGCGCCGGCATCGACCTTGTGCTGGACGCGCCGGTCACCGCCATCGACCGCGCCCAGCGGCGGGTCGGTCTCGCCGATGGCCGCGCCTTCGCCTACGATAACCTGGTCCTCGCCACCGGGGCCCGCGCCCGCGCTCTGGACATTCCGGGCGCCGACCTGGGCGGCGTTCTCACCCTGCGTTCGGCCGCCGATGCGCAGGTCCTGAAGAGCGCTCTCGGCCCCGGCAAGCGGCTGGCGGTGATCGGCGGCGGCTACATCGGCCTGGAGGTCGCCGCCTCGGCCCGGGCCCTGGAGACGGCCGCGGTGGTCATCGAGCGCGAGCCGCGCATCCTCGCCCGGGTGGCCTGCGAGGTTCTGTCGACCTTCTTCACCGATTATCATCGCGCCCGCGGCGTCGCCTTCGAAGTCGCCGCCGATGTCCAGGCGTTCGAGGGGAAGGCCGGCTGTGTCACCGACGTTCGCCTCGGCGATGGGCGGCTGATTGCCTGCGATGCGGTGCTGGTCGGCGTCGGCGCCCCGCCCAACGTCGAACTGGCCGCCGCCGCCGGCCTGGAGTGCGTCGGCGGGATCGTGGTGGACGAGCAGGCCCGCACCGCCGATCCCACCATCTTCGCCATCGGCGATGTCACCCACCGGCCCCTGCCGCTCTATGGCCGGATGTTCCGCCTGGAAAGCGTCGCCAACGCCCTCGAACAGGCCCGGCAGGCCGCCTCGGCCATCGTCGGCCGGCCCGTCCCGGCCCATGAGGTGACCTGGAACTGGTCCGACCAGTACGACCTCAAATACCAGTTCGCGGGCCTGCCCTTCGAGGTCGACGCCGTCGTGGTGCGCGGCGAGCCGGCCGGGGCCAAATTCGCCGTCTTCCACCTGAAGGGCGACCTCGTCCAGGCCGTCGAGGCGGTCAACGCCGGAGCCGAATTCATGGCCGGCCGCCAGCTTATCGCCCAGCGGCGGCCGATCTCGCCAGCCAGACTTGCGGATACCGCCGTTTCCATGAAAGAGGTCGCCGCCTGAGGCGGGCGAGGCGGCGCGGACCCATGGCGAAAATTAGATACATCGAGCACAACGGCGCCGAGCACCTCATCGATGTGAAGACCGGCCTTTCGGTGATGGAGGGGGCGGTGAAGAACAACATCCCCGGCATCGACGCCGACTGCGGCGGGGCCTGCGCCTGCGCCACCTGCCATGTCTATGTGGACGAGGCCTGGCGCGGCAAGACCGGCACGCCCTCGGCCATGGAGGAATCCATGCTGGACTTCGCCGAGAACGTCGAGCCCAACTCCCGCCTCTCCTGCCAGATTCGCGTCACCGACGAGATCGACGGCCTGATCGTCACCATGCCCGAAAGCCAGCATTAGGGCGAACGATTCAAAACAGCTCCGGCCGTCCCTCCGGCGTCAGGCCGGCTTCCGGGAGGTGGCAGGTGAAGGCGGAGCCCGCCCCCGGTTCGCTTTCCAACGCCACCCAGCCGCCGTGCAGCTCCACCAGCGCCTTGACCAGGGCCAGGCCCAGGCCCGGCCCGCCGCGATCCTGGCCGCTGAAGCGATCGAAGATGTGGGCCTGGACGTGGAAGGGGATGCCGCGTCCGTTGTCGGCCACCTGCAGGCGGGCCTCGCCCGGCGCCCGGCTGGCCGACAGGGTCACCGTTCCGCCGGCCGGGGTGTGGCGCAGGGCGTTCTGGGTTAGATGGTCGAGCACCTGGGCCAGGCGCCGGGCGTCGCCGCGGATCAGGCCGGCCGCCCCCTCTCCAGTCCCCTCGCCGGCCAGCGCGATCTCCACCCCGGCCGCCCGCGCCTCGCCCGCCCACCGCCGCGCCGCCGCCGCCGCCAGGGACCCCACGTCCACGTCCTCTATCTCCAGCACCATTTCCCCGGCGTCGACCTCGGCCATGACCAGCACATTGTCGATCGAGCGGGCCAGATGGACCGCCGCCGCGCGCACCGCCGCCACATAGCCGCGGGCACGGGGGTTCAGGCTCTCGGCGTCGCGCTCCAGGAGTTCGGAATAGCCGACGATGGTGGTGAGCGGCGTGCGCAGTTCGTGCGAGACGTTGCCGACGAATTCGCGCTTCAGCCGCTCGGCCGCGGCCAGAGCCGCCTCGCGATCGCCAAGGGCGCCCTCCAGCCGCCGTGTGTCGGTGACATCGACGAAGGAAACCAGGGTCGCGCCGTCGGGCAGGGGCCTGGACTGGAAGGCGACGATGCGGCGGCCGGCGGTGGTCAGTTCCACCTGGACCGGGGCGCGGGCCCTGGGGTCGGGATCGGTGATGCGGCCCTTCAATTCGCGCCAGAACTGACGGTCGTGCAGGCGCGCCACGCACAGGTCGGCCACCTCGTCGAAGTCGGGCGCCTGAGCCATCTGCTCGGCGCTCACCCCCCAGAACCGCTCGAACGCCTCGTTGTGCAGCTTGAGCCGCGCGTCGGCGCCGAACACGGCGACCGCGTCGGTGAGCTTGTCCAGGGTGGCGCGCTGCACCTCGATCAGATGGTTGAACTGCGTCTTCAGGCGAAGCTCGGGGGTGATGTCGGAACAGAGCAGGGTCAGGCCGCCGGCCGGATGGGGCTGGGAAAGGACGCGCACGGTGCGCTCGCTCGGCAGGCGCCAGATGGCTTCCGGCGAGGCGCTCAGCGCCTCGTGGCGCGCCAGTTCCTCGGCCTTGAACGCCGCGTAGTCGACCGTTTCGGGAAGACGCCGGCGCTGGCGCAGGCGATCGATCAGATCGCCGTGGCTGGGCCCCTCGGCCAGCCAGGCCGGCTCCAGGTCCCAGAGGGCGGCGAAGGCCGGGTTATGGAAGACCAAGCGCCGATCAGGGCCAAACACGGCCACCGCGTCGCCGATTTCGCTGAGCAAGCGATGGTGAGCAGCGGTGTGGCGGGCGAGGGTCTCGGGCGCCGTCTCCATCGTCGTGACATCGTCGGCCCACATCGCCACCGCGCCGCCTTCGAGCGGTTGGACCTGGATGCGCAGGGCCCGCCGGCCGCGCCCCAGGGAGACCCAGTGCAACCGTTCCTGCCGGGCGCCGAGCTTCGCCGCCGCCCGCGCCATCGCGTCCACGCCCATGTCCAGGCTCGCGCCGCTCTGGCGGGCGGCCTCGACATCCGCCGCGCCCACCGCGTCCAGCCAAGCGCGGTTGGCCCACGTCGGGACGCCATCGGGGCCGGCGATCCAGGCCGGATCGTGGCGGGCGTCGATGAAGTCGGCCAGGCGCGCCGCGGCGGGCAGTCCGGCCCGCTCCGGCGCGGCGATCCTGAGCCGCAGCCAGGCCAACGCCCCGGCCGATCGCCCGTCCACGCAAATCGCGCCGCGCGACCCCTGGGCCTCGAAGGCGCAGGCCTCGCCCTGGCTGAAGAGCGCGTCCAGCCGGCGGGCGTGGTCCGCGTCCAGCGCCGCCAGGACATCGATCACGCCCTGGGGATCGGCCTTGTCGGTCCCGAGCGCCTCGGCGCATGCCGCGAGGGCGTCCTCGCCGCCGATCAGGCTCGGCAGGCTGTCGTCGATGAGGATGAGCGCCTCGCCGAATGCCTCGGCCGCCCAGTCGAACGCCCCCGCCCGCCCCTCCGCCGCTTTAAGCCGCCCCGCCGACCGGCGTCGAACCGCGACCGCCAGCGCCCCTCCGGCCACGGCGCCGGTCAGTCCGATGGCGATGGCGAGGAAGAGTTCGTGCGGGATCATTCACCCGAGGTCCGAATCAGATCGACGCAAGCGTAGCAGACGCGATCGGAGCCTCCGCTATAAGGCGAGGATGACGACCGATTGGACCCACGCTGTCGCGCCCGGCCTCGACGAATTCGCCGCCCTCGCCGAGGCCGCCTTCGCCGCCCTGCCGGGCGCCGTCCGCGTCGCGGCCGGCGAGGTGGTGTTCCGCATCGACGACTTCGCCCCCGACGATGTCCTGGACGACCTGGGCATCGAGGACCCCTTCGACTTGAGCGGCCTCTATCAGGGCGTCGACCGCATCCATCGCTCGGTGCTCGATCCGGTCCCCCACCAGTCGCGGGTGTTTCTCTACCGCCGGCCGATCCTCGACGAGTGGGCCGAGCGGGGCGACGTGACCCTGGGCGAGCTCGTCGGCCATGTCCTCATCCACGAAATCGGCCATCACATGGGCCTCTCCGACGCCGACATCCACGCCATCGAAAGCCGCGAGGACTAAAGGCCCCTTCCCGCGCGCCGGCAAATCGTGTCACCTTGCCGGCGCCATCGGATCGGGAGGAAATCACCATGTCCCTGGAACACTACAAGCTCGTCGCGCTCGTCACGCTCGTGGCCCTGCTGCTCTATTTCGTCATGGGGCTTCGCGTCGGTCGCGGGCGCACCAAATATGGCATCGTCGCGCCGGCGACCAGCGGCCATCCGGATTTCGAGCGCCTCTACCGCGTTCAGGCCAACACCCTCGAATGGCTGCCGTCCTTCCTGGTCTCGCTGTGGTTGTTCGCCTTCTACTGGGACGAAAAGATCGCCGCCCTGATCGGCGTGGTGTGGATCGTCGGTCGCCTCCTCTACATGACCAGCTATTCGAAGCTGGCCAGCTCGCGCGGTCCGGGTTTCGGCATCCAGGCCCTGGCGGTCGGCGTGCTGCTGTTCGGCGCCCTGGGGCGGATCGTCTATCTGATGATCGCCGGCGGCCTGCCAACGCACATTTGAAGCGTCGGGCGTTGTCAGCAGTCAGGCCGCCACGCTGCTAACGCTCTGAATTCACCGAATATTTTCTATTGCGCGACGTATGATTCGTCCTCTACCTGATCTTGGAAGGGGAGGCAAATGATCGACCGCGATTTCTCACGCCGGCTGGCCGGTGAGCGGCTCACCACCGCCGAGGTGCTCTACTGGCTGCCCGATCACCCGGCCCTGCTGCAGCGGTTCCTGTGGCAGACCCTGGACCTGGCCCCCGAATATCCCCGCGTGCATCGGTTCCTCGATTTCTGGCGAGGCGAAATCGACGCGGTGATCCACTCGGTGACCTTGTCGGGCGCCGGTCTGGTCGCCCCGGCGCGCCTCGATATCGCCCGCCAGGTCGGAACCCTGCATTAGCCGCTTTACGAAGGCCGTCCCGGCGTGACACCTTGGCCGCCGACGAGGGATGTTTCCGCGCCGCCAACGCGCGGCTTTTGAAAAGGGGCTGGAGCGACCATGAAGTTGAAGACCGCCGCCGTTGTCGCGGCATTGATCCTGGCCGGCGGCCTCGCCGCCTGCGAGACGGCCACCCCCTATCAGCCGCTGCAGAAGGGCACGGCCGTGTCCGGCGGCTTCACCGACCAGCGCCTCGACAACGACCACTTCCGTGTCACCTTCCAGGGCAACACCCTGACGTCGCGTGAAACGGTGGAGACTTATCTGCTTTACCGCGCCGCCGAACTGACCGTCGCCCAGGGCTTCGACTGGTTCGAGACGGTCGATCGGCACACCGAGCGCGACAAGCGCACCTACGTCGATCCCGATCCCTTCTACGGCCCCGGCTACGCCTTCGGCTATTGGCGCCCGTCCTGGAGCTACTATGGCTCCGGCTACGGCTGGCGCCGCTGGGGTCCGTTCTGGGGTGACCCGTTCTGGGCCGACAGCGTGCAGATTCAGACGGTGCAGAAGTTCCAGGCCACCGCCGAGATCGTCATGGGCCATGGCCCCAAGCCGGCCGCCGACGCCCGCGCCTTCGACGCTCGCGCCGTTGTGGCCAACCTGGGCCCGAAGATCCTGAGGCCGGCGGCGAAGTCGTAGGGGCATGCATGCGTCGCTTTCGGCCCTCAGTCCGCAGCCGCTATTGCCTGGCTGGTAGCTGCACGAAGCCGTGGCTCGTAAGCCAAGACGCCAGCAGCGCGAAATAGGCCGGCGCGTCAGGGGCTTGCTCGTTGAGGCTATGTGGATCGACTTGCTCTTTCGGTGACGCGGAGAGCATCATGTCGTGATCCGCGCCAGCGACGACGTTCGCCGTGATGGTGGGGAATTGTGCGGCGTGCGCCTTCAGTATCCGCATCGAAGTTGCTACCGGAACCCAGGGGTCTTTAGCGCCATAGAGGACGAGTGTCGGGATCTTGTCCCTATTCAGCCATTGCATCGGGTCCTGCCACATCTCCTTGGGCCAGCTGGATTGAGCCGGATCGTGAAACATCTTGTCCAAATAGATCAGTGGAAACCACGGCCTTGTCGCCGCCGCGTCGAGACGCCGCTGTGCAGTGGCGCGGTCCAGCGTGCCATGTTCGAACTGATCGACGGCGTCGCGCGCACCGACCGCCTGGTCGATATCGGCCTGCGCGTAGCCGTTGATCCGTAGGATGTTGGCCACGGCGAAGTCCATTTGTTCGGCTGGCGTGACCATCGGCGCCGAGACAGAGATCGCAAACGCGGCGTCCGGACAGCGCGAGGCCGCCAGGGTTGCAATCCAGCCGCCCTGGCTCAGCCCCCAGAACCCAATGCGGTTCGGATCGATCCTGGGATCGCGGGCCAGCACATGCAGCGCCGCGCATCCGTCATCGGCCAGGGCGTCATAACTGCCGCTCGCGGGGATCCCGCCCGACTTGCCGCTGCCACGCCGGTCGAAGAGGAGAACCGCGGTTCCGAGTGGCGGCATCATTTGCGTCAGATGGCGGAACAGCGGCAGATCACGCGTCGATGCCGAAGCCGCGTGGAAAGCGATGATGGCCGGCGCCTTGTGGTCCATGACGGGCGCATAGAGGGCGCCGCTCAGAATGGTCGCGCCATTGCTGAAGGTCACCTCCGTCTCGCTTACCGAGACCGAAGGCGTTGCCACCCAGGCCGACAAAGCACCGTCATCTGACGTACGGGCCGCGGCAGGGGACACACACGCGCTAAGCAGGAGCAAAGCGGGCGCCGCGCGTAGAATTGCCTTCTTAAGGTCCATGCCACCTCCGCTTTCGGTGAAAATGCGCATCAAGGACGTTGCCTCTACGAAAGCACTGCGCGGAAACAATCGAAAGGAAGGCTGATCAGGACTATCGATCGGGCGCCGCGCGGTGGGGGTATCGCCGCCCTATCGCGGCGCCATCCTGATCGCCCCGTCCAGCCGCACGTCCTCGCCGTTGAAATAGCTGTTGGTGACCATGGTCAGAGCGAGCTGGGCGTATTCCTCCGGACGGCCCAGGCGCTTGGGGAAGGGCACCGAGGCGGCCAGGGCGTCCTTCACCTGCGGCGGGGCGGCGTTCATCAGGGGGGTGTCGAAGATGCCCGGCAGGATGGTGTTGACCCTTATGCCCTCGCTCATCAGGTCGCGGGCGATGGGCAGGGTCATGCCGACCACCCCGCCCTTGGAGGCCGAATAGGCCGCCTGGCCCATCTGGCCGTCCTCGGCCGCCACCGAGGCGGTGTTGACGATCGCCCCGCGCTCGCCGTCCTCGAGCGGCTCCAAGGTGAGCATGCCCGCCGCGCTCTTGGCGACGCAGCGGAAGGTGCCAATGAGGTTGATCTGAATGATCATGTTGAAGGCGGCCAGCGGGAAATGCTTGATCTCGCCGGTGGTCCGGTCGCGGCCGGCCGTCTTGGCGGCGTTGCCGGTGCCGGCGCAGTTGACCAGGATGCGCTCCTGGCCTTGGGCGGCGCGGGCCTTGGCGAAGGCGGCGTCCACGTCCTCGTCGGAGGTCACGTTGCACGGGCAAAACACTCCGCCGACGTCCCTCGCCACCGCCTCGCCCTTGGCGTCGTTCATGTCGAAGATGGCCACCTTGACGCCGTGCGCCGCCAGGGCGCGAACCGTGGCCTCTCCCAGGCCGGAGGCGCCGCCGGTGACCACCGCGGCGATGGAGGAGTCGAGCTTCATCTGGATTCCAATCCCGTTTCTTTGTGTTCGATGAGGATGCGTTCGGCGCGTTCTAGCCGGACGGGCCGCGAGTCAAAAGCGTCACTTCGCGTCAAGGTCGGCGCGGGTGTCTTCAGGAATGCCAATTTCCCGCCACCAGCGCCGCGAACAGGATCAATCCCGCCAGGGTGTTGGACTTGAAAAGCGCCAGGGCGCCGGCCGCGTCATCGACCTTCAGGCGCAGGGCCTGGCGCGCCAGGTGCAGGCCGTAGAGGGCGATGAGGGGAAGGGCGAGCGGCCCCAGGCCGCCAGAACGCCACGCGGCCAGTGCAAGGGCGACGCTCAGCGCATAGAAGGCCAGAACCGCCCCCGGCGCCGCGCCGCCCAGCCGCCGGGCCGACGACTTGACCCCGACCAGGGCGTCGTCCTCGAGATCCTGCACCGCATAGATGGTGTCGTAGCCCAGGGTCCAGGCGACGCCGCTCGCGTAAAGCAGGCCCGCGCACCACGGCAGGGGCGGGGTCACCACCGAGATGTGGAAGCCCGCCGCCGTCGCCCCCACCACCAGGGCCAGCAGGGTCACAGACGAGGGGCCGCCCTGCGCCGCCGCGAAGCCCATCAGGGCGCCCCAGTTGAAGGTGAGGCCCAGCCAGGCCTGCGGCCACCAGGTGATCCGCTTCATGAACGGATAGGCGCCGACCAGGGCCAGGGACGCCACGCCCAGGAATAGCGCCAGGATGTTGAGCTCGATCAGAATGACCAGGCTCGCCAGGGCGCAGAGCGCGATGAACGCCCAGGCCCCGCGCACGCTGATCTGGCCGCTGGCGAGCGGCCGCGCCGCCGTGCGGGCGACCAGGGCGTCGATGTCGCGATCGACGATGTCGTTGAAGGCGCAGCCGGCCGCGCGCATCAGGGCCGCGCCGAGGGCGAACAGGATGAGCAGGCGAGGATTCGGCCACTCGCCCACCGCCGCGGCGGAAAGCGCGATCCCCTGCCAGCCTGGCAGCATGAGCAGCCAGATCCCTGTCGGCCGGTCGAACCGGCCGAGCTTGAGCCACGGGCGCCAGGAAAGCGGCGCGTGGCGATCCACCCAGTTGTCGGCCATGGCGTCGGGAAGCGGCGAGGTCACGAAAGCGCACAAAGCGCGGGTCGGGCGCTAGAGCAAGATGGTTCGAGGCGGAATCGCCTCGGAGCTGAATCTTGCTCTATCTTCAAAGCTTAGAACCGGATTCCGGCTTCGCATTCGAAGCCATCCGGTTCTATGGCAAGCTCTGTGGCTTTTTGGCGTCAGGCCGCCGAGGAAAGCCGCCGGGCGCCTCCCGCCAGGCCCCAAACACGCGTATGTGAACGCGCCTCATGGATCAGTATGAAGACGATGAGGCGACCCGCGCGCGGGTGCTCTCCAATGGCCAGGTGCTGGCCTTCATCGCGACCTACTGGGCGCGGCGTCCCCGCCTGTTCGCCGCCACCGTCGGCCTCTATCTTATCGCCATCGCCTTCGAGCTTCTGGTGCCCAGGGCCTCGCAGGGCCTGGTCGACGCCGCCGTGCGCGGCCCGGCGCGCGCCCATGCGGCCTGGCTCGCCTGGGCCTTCTTCGTGGCCGTCTATGTGGCCTTCTTCGTCTTCCGCAACCTCGCCATCCGGGTGTGGACGCCGCTCGCCGCCCACACCATGCGGGAGATGACCAACGAGGGCTTCACGCGCGTCCAGGCCTTTTCCGCCGACTGGCATGGCGCCACCTTCGCCGGGGCGACGGTGCGGCGCCTGTCGCGAGCCATGTGGGGCTACGACGTGGTGGCCGACGCCCTGGTGCTGTGGATCGGCCCCGCCTTGATCATCCTCGTGGGCCTCTCCATCCAGATGATGTTCCGTTGGCCGCTGGTGGGCGCCTTTTCCTTAGGCATGGTCGCCCTCTACATCGCCTCCAACGTGCTCTTCTCCACCTATTATGTGCGCAAAGCCAACCTGCGCTCGGTGGCTCTGGATTCGCGCATCGGTGGAGCTCTGGCCGACGCCATATCCTCCAACCCTACGGTCAAAAGCTTCGGGGCCGAGGCTCGCGAGGAGGCGCGCATCGGCGCCGTCACCGCCGACTGGCAGGCGGCCACGGTGGTCACCTGGAACCGCTACACGGACGTGTGGCTGATCCACAATCTGCTGGTCGCCCTCTTGCAGGCGGGGCTCACCGGCCTGGTGATCCTGAGGTGGGCGAAAGGCCAGGCGAGCGCCGGCGACGTCGCCTTCGTCATCACCTCCTTCCTGGTGATGAGCGGCTATCTGCGCAACATCGGCGAGAACATCCGCATGCTGCAGCGGGGCCTCGCCGACGTGGAGGACGTGGCCCGCTACGCCAAGACCCGTCCCCAGGTCGCCGACCGGCCGCGAGCCCCCGCCTTCAGCGGCCAGCGAGGCGAGATCGTCTTCGAGGGCGTCACCTTCCGCTATCAGTCCGCCGGCGCGCCGATCTATGACGATTTCTCGCTGCGGATCGCCGCCGGCGAGCGGCTGGCCCTGGTCGGCCCCACCGGTTCGGGCAAGTCGACCTTCGTCAAGCTGATCCAGCGCCTTTACGATCTGCAGGGCGGACGGATCCTCATCGACGGCCTGGACGTGGCCCATGTGACTCAAGCCAGTCTGCGCCGCGCCATCGCCGTGGTGCCGCAGGACCCGGCCCTCTTTCACCGCACCATCGCCGAGAACATCGCCTACGCCCGGCCCGGCGCCACGGAGGGCGAGATCGCCCTCGCCGCCCGCCGCGCCCGCGCCGACGACTTCATCGCCGCCCTGCCGGCCGGCTACCGGACTCTGGTCGGCGAGCGCGGCGTCAAGCTCTCCGGCGGCGAGCGCCAGAGGGTGGCCATCGCCCGCGCCTTCCTGGCCGACGCGCCGATTCTGGTTCTCGACGAAGCCACCTCGTCCCTCGACGTGGAGACCGAGGCGCAGGTCCAGGCGGCCACCGAGGAGCTGATGGCCGGGCGCACCACCATCGTCATCGCCCACCGCCTCTCCACCATCCGAAGCGCCGACCGCATCTTGGTCTTCCAGGACGGCGCCGTGGTCGAGGAAGGCCGTCACCGCGACCTGGTCGCCAAAGGCGGCGCCTACGCCCGCCTGCACGCGGTTACGCAGGGGGCCGCCTAGGGTTTTCTCAGGGCGAATATTGGAGGAGCGGCGCCGCGAGACCGCCTCGCCCCGCCACCGCGACCCCACCGAGCCCCAGCCAGCCGGCCATCAGACCCAGCTCGGCCGCCAGCGCCGGCGCAGCCTCGTCCGCCACCGCGCCGACCTCCAGATGAGCCACCTGGACCTTGAGGACGGCCGCCTGCCGATCAGCCTTCAGATCGACCCGCGCGGTGATCGCCTCGCCTTGAAGGAAGGGCAGTACATAGTAGCCGTGCTCGCGCTTGTGGGCCGGAGTGTAGATCTCCAGGCGGATGCGCGTCCCGAACAGGCGCAGGGCCCGTTCGCGCCGCCAGATCAGATTGTCGAAGGGTGACAGCAGGGCGCACGCCCTGACGCGACGGGGCAGGCGGGCGCCCGCCGCGAGATAGGCCGGCTGGCGCCACCCCTCCACCTTCACCGGCTCAACCTCGCCGGCTTCCACCATCTCGCCGAGCCGCGCCCGCGTTTCGGCCACCGGCATGCGGAAATAGTCGCGCAGATCGCCCTCGGTGGCGACGCCCATGGCTCTTGCCGCAATTCGCAGCAACGCCCGGTGCGCGTCCGCCTCGCCGGGTGTGGGCGCCTGGGCGATCGCGCGCGGCAGCACCCGTTCAGTCAGGTCATAGACCCGCTCGAACCCTTTGCGGGTCTTGGTGGTGATGAAGCCGGCCCAGAACAGCCACTCCAGGGCCGCCTTGCCGCTGGACCAGCTCCACCAGCCGGCCTGCCGAGGCCCGTCGGCGAAATCGCCGCCGGTGAGCGGTCCCTCCCGCTCGATGCGGGCCAGGACCTGATCGATATAGTCCCGCCTCTCGCGGCCGAACCTGGCCAGTCCGCTCCATGTCTCGCCGGCCCGCGCCGCTCCATGCGCCAGCGAAACAGCGGCTGCATCGCCACCGGCATCAGCGACGCCTCATGGCCCCAATACTCGAACAGTGAAGGCTTCCTGCCCCACGCCGCGTTTTCCAGCATATCCCGCGGATAGGCCCCCAGCCGCGAGAAGGCCGGCAGATAGTGGGTGCGGGCCAGCACATTTACCGAGTCGATCTGCACCGCGCCCAGTCGCTCGATCAGCGAGCGGAGTCGCCGGCCGGTGGGCGCGCCGGCGGGCCGCGAGTCCGCCAAGCCCTGGGCCGCGAGGACGATGCGCCGGGCCTGGCTGGCGGAGAGTGTCTCAGGCAACCCTATCCCACCCGCCTGACGCCGCGAGCCAGCCTATATTGAGACGCCCTCTCAAAGATGATCCAGCACCGGCTTGGGCTTGTAGGGCTTCTCCAGCGCCTTCACCTCATCGGCGGTCAGCTTCAGCGACAGGGCGGCGATCGCATCGTCCAGATGGTGCGCCTTGGAGGCTCCGACGATCGGCGCGGTGATCGCCGGGCTTTTCAGCACCCAGGCCAGCGCCACCTGGGTGTTGGCGACGCCGCGCGCCTTGGCGATGGACTCCACCGCGGCGACCACCGCGTGATCGGGCTCGCGATAGTAGAGGCGCGGCGAAAATTCGTCCGAGCGGGCGCGCGTCGTCTCGCCTTCGCCGGGTTTGGCCCGCCCGCCGGCCAGAAAGCCGCGCGCCAGAGGCGACCAAGGGATCACCCCGATTCCCTGATCGCGGCAGAGCGGCAGCAATTCCCGCTCCTCCTCGCGATAGACGAGGTTGTATTGCGGCTGCATGGTGACGAACGGCGTCCAGCCGTTGGCCCGCGAGACACTCAGCATCTTCATGAACTGCCAAGCGTACATGGACGAGGCGCCGATGTAGCGGGCCTTGCCGACGCGGACCACGTCGTTGAGCGCCTCCAGGGTTTCCTCGATCGGCGTCTGCGGATCGAACCGGTGGATCTGGTAGAGATCGACATGATCGACGCCCAGGCGCGAGAGGCTGGCGTCGATGGCGTCGAAGATGTGCTTGCGCGACAGGCCGCGGTCGTTGGGGCCCTCGCCCATGGGGTTGAACACCTTGGTGGCGATGACCACCTCGTCGCGGCGGGCATATTGCTTGAGCGCCTTGCCGGTGACCCGCTCGCTGTCGCCCACGGAATACACGTCGGCGGTGTCGAAGAAGTTGATCCCCGCCTCCAGGGCCGCCTTGAAGAAGGGCAGGGACGCCGCCTCGTCCAGCACCCAGGGACGCCATTTGGAACTGCCGTAGGTCATGCAGCCGAGGCACAGGCGCGAAACTTTGAGGCCGGTCGTTCCCAGTCGCACATAGTCCATCGATTTGGGCTCTTTCTATTTGGCCAGACGGCCGTCGCCGATCGCGCCTTCCTCGAAGGCGAACAGGATCTTCGGATCGGGCGGCTCGACCTTGGCCTTCACCTCGGCCGGCGCGAGGGTGTGGAGCAGGTGGCGCATCACGTTGAGGCGGGCGCTCTTCTTGTGATCGGTGGCGACGCAGATCCAAGGCGCGATGGCGGTATGGGTGCGGCACAGCATCTCGTCGCGCGCCTTCGAATAGGCCTTCCACTTCTTCTGAGCCACGCTGTCCAGATCGCTGACCTTGAGCATTTTCAAAGGATCGTCGCGGCGGGCGTCGAGCCTTTTCGCCTGCTCCTCTTTGGAAATATCCAGCCACAGCTTGACCAGGCGGATGTCGGCCTCTTCCAGCATGCGCTCCAGGGCCGGAACGTCGCGCAGGAAGTCCTCGGTCTCGCGCGGGGTGCAATAGCCCATCACCGGCTCGACCCCGGCGCGGTTGTACCAGGAGCGGTTGAAGATCACCAGGTCGCCGGCGGCCGGCAGGTGGGGAATATAGCGCTGGAAATACCACTCGCTGCGCTGGCGGTCGGAGGGCTTGGGCAGGGCGACGACGCGCGTGTTGCGCGCCGCCAGATGCTCGGTGATCCGCTTGATCGAACCGTCCTTGCCGGCCCCGTCGCGGCCCTCGAAGATGACCAGGGCTTTCGCGCCGGTCTTCACCGCCCATTTCTGGTAGCGCACCAGGGCGATCTGGAGCCTGCGAAGGTCGCTCTGGTAGTCCGTCATCTTGGCCATGAACGCCAGCATAACCGATCGCGAGGCCGCTGTGATCCGACTTTTCGTCGCCGATGATCTGAAAGCCGGCGGCGAGGTTGTCCCCACGCCGGGCCAGGCCCACTATCTGACCGCCGTGATGCGCCTGGGCGCCGGCGACGAATTGCTGGTCTTCAATGGCCGCGACGGCGAGTGGCGGACGCGTCTGGTCGAGGTCGCCAAGCGCGGCTGTCGCCTGCTCGCCCTGACCCGCGAGCGTCGGCAGACGAGCGGACCCGACCTCGATCTGATCGTCGCCCTGGTAAAGCGCCCTCGCCTCGAAACGATCGTCGAAAAGGCCGCCGAACTCGGCGCCCGCCGCGTGGCGCCGATCGTCACTTCGCGCGCCCGCCCTGGGCGGCCCAATATCGCCCGGCTGAGCGCCATCGCCATCGAGGCCGCCGAGCAGACAGGCCGACTGGACGTTCCCCTCATCGTGCCGCCTCGCCCGCTCGCCGAGCTGCTGGCCGGCTGGCCAGCCGAGCGCCGGCTGATGTTCTGCGACGAGGCGGGCGATGCGTCGCCGGCCCTCGACGTGCTCGCCGGCGCGCCCGGCGGCCCGTGGGCCATCCTGATCGGCCCCGAAGGCGGCTTCTCGCCAACCGAGCGCGCCAGCATCCGCGCCCTTGGCGGCGCCATGCCCGTATCGCTGGGCCCGCGTATCCTGCGCGCCGACACCGCCGCCATCGCCGCCATGACCCTGTGGCAGGCGGCGCTGGGTGACGGGAGGGCTTGAGGTTCGTTCCATGGGCGCCCAAGTGACCTTGGCTTGAACAAGTGCGGGACGAGGGGTGAGCGATGGCCGAGACGGTTGGCGACGACCGCCCGCTCGCGGTCGAGGATCTGACCGCCTGGTTCGCGGCGGGCGGCAAGCCCGCCGCCGATTTCCGGGTCGGGGCCGAACACGAGAAGTTCGTCTTCCGGCTCGGCAGCCACGCCCCTGTGCCCTACGAAGGGGAGGCTGGCATCCGCGCCCTCCTCGAAGGCCTGATGCGGTTTGGCTGGAGCGGAAGCTATGAGACCGACGCGGCGGACGGCGAGACCCTGATCGGCCTTTCCCGCGGCGCCGCCAACGTCAGCCTCGAACCGGGGGGCCAGTTCGAGCTTTCCGGCGCGCCCCTGCACTCCATGCACGACATCTGCGAGGAGACCGGCCAGCACCTCGAGGAGGTCAAGGCTGTGGCCGGCGAACTCGGCCTGGGATTCCTGGGCCTGGGCTTCGCGCCGATCTGGCGCCGCGACCAGGTGCCGATCATGCCCAAGGGCCGCTACGAGATCATGCGCCGCTACATGCCCAAGGTCGGGGGCCTGGGTCTGGACATGATGCTGCGCACCTGCACCGTTCAGGCCAACCTCGATTTCGCCGACGAGGCGGACATGGTGGCCAAGTTCCGGATCAGCCTCGCCCTGCAGCCCATCGTGACCGCCCTGTTCGCCAACTCGCCGTTCACCGAAGGCCGGCCCAACGGCTTCCTCACCGCCCGCGCGAACGTATGGACCGACACCGACGCCGACCGGACCGGCATGCTGGATTTCGTGTTCGCGGACAGTTTCGGATTCGAGGCCTACGCCCGCTATGCGCTGGACGTGCCGATGTACTTCGTCAAGCGGGGCGGGCGTTACATCGATGTCGCTGGGAGGTCGTTCAAACGATTCATGGACGGCGCCCTGGCCGAACTGCCCGGCGAGCGGGCGACGATCGCCGATTGGGTGGATCACGCCAGCACCATCTTCCCCGAGGTCCGCCTCAAGCAGTATCTGGAAATGCGCGGCGCCGACGCCGGCCCGTGGTCGCGCCTGTGCGCCCTGCCCGCCCTGTGGGCCGGCATCCTCTACGATCCGGACGCGCAGGGCGCGGCCTGGGATCTGTGCAAGCATTGGACGGCAGAGGATCGCGCGACCCTGCGCGGCGATGTCGCCCGCCTTGGCCTGAAGGCCACCGTCGCCGGACGCTCGGTCCAGGACATCGCCAAGGCCATGCTCGCCCTCGCCCACCAAGGCCTGAAACGCAGGGGCCGCCTCTCCGCCGGCATGGTCGATGAGACCGGCTACCTCGCCGAACTCGAAGACATCGCCGACACCGGCGTCACGGCGGCGGAGCGCCTGCTGGAGCTCTACTACGGGCCATGGGAGGGGGATGCGAACCGGGTGTTCGAGGCATGCGCGTATTGAAGCGGGCGCGGGGCGCTCCCACCTCGCCGCCGGTCCGACAAAATCGGCCCTTGCCGATGTTATCGATCCGAGTCTAGTTTACCTCAGGTACGGGCGAAGGGTCCGGCCAGCGGGGGAAATCCTGACCTGAAGGACGTTCCGAGGCTGGGGTCGCGCTCTTCTCGATCGCGCGGCCGCATCGTTTCGGGTGTCTCCAACGAGTTGGGATCCCACTTGAGAGGAAACGTCAGAATGCCATCAACTCGCTTATTGTCATCGGTTGGCGGACTCGCCGCCGGACTTTGTCTGGTCTGCGCGAGCGAGGCCGCGCTGGCGCAACAGGCCGCGCGTACGCCGGACACCGAGCGGGCCGTCCCGCGGTTCGCGGTGTTGCCGGCGACGCATCCGGAACTGGCCCGCACCTCGGGCGGCCTGACCACCTGGAACTTCGCCTACAGCTATAAGGGCTCCAACTACAACGAGACGTTCGTCGGCAACGCCCCGAACGGGGCGGCGACGACAACGCCCACGTTCGTAATCCCGTTCAAGATCGTGGTCGGCGGCAAGACGTTCACCACCTCGACGGTACAGTCGAACGGCAAGTCGGCCCTGGCCGATACGACCTCTTCGCCGATCTTCCAGAGCGAAATCGACTTCCAGGAAGCGGGTGTAGACCTGGGCACGACCCAGTATGAGGACGCCTACGAGCGCGAGAGCTTCTGGCCGGCCGTCGCGGGCAACCCAGGGTACCATGTGCTGCTCGGCGCGCCCACGGTGATGCCGGAAATGACCCTCAACGTGCCCAAGCGCCAGGGCAAGGTGGGCACGGAGTTCGGGGTTCAGGTGGCCCTGGTGAATATCAACTACATAGACAGTCAGATACACAGCTATCTCGCGGCGCATTCGCAGATAACAGCCAACTCTGTCCCGGTCTTCGTGACCTACAACACCTATCTGACATCGGGCGGCTGCTGCATCGGCGGCTATCACTCGGCCAACGGCGCTCAGAGCTATATGCAGTTCAGCTACATCGGTAAGTCGGGCGCCTTCGCGCAGGACGTTTCGGCCCTCAGCCACGAAATGGGCGAATGGCTGAGCGATCCGTTCACCGTCAACAATTCGCCGTGCGGCATCTACGAGAACGGCGATCCGCTTGAGAACGAGCCCAACTACGGCGACTACGCCTACGTTGTGAACGGCTTGATGACCTATCACCTGCAGGATCTAGCGCAGCCACCCTATTTCGGCGCGCCCGCCTCGACGACGCTCAACGGGCGCGCGACCTTCCAGGGCACCAATCTGTCGGTCTGCCAGAACGGCGCCTAATCCAGAGGAGGAGCGGAGTTCCTCGATCGGCGGGATTTTCCACATCTCGCGCCGGCCGGACCGGCGGGAAGGCCCCTCACGGGGCCTTCTTCGATTTTCGGGTTGCTCAGGCGTGGGCCGCGGATCGTTTGGCCCCCCTGGGGGTGATGGCGGTCGTCTTGGCCGGGGCGGAGAAGCGAAGGACGCCGTCGTCCACCGCGCCCCCGCGCAGATAGAAGAGGTCCTTGACGTAGTTCTGGTGCGCCAGCCACGGCGCGCTGGGCCCCATCTTGGGGAAGCGTTCCAGGGCGCGCTGGATGTAGCCGGAAGAGAAATCGAACCATGGCGCCGGCGCCATGTCTGGATCGTCGTTCACCGGCCGAACCTCGGTGAACCCCTTGCGGTCCATGTGGTTGAGGACCCGACAGACGTGCTTGGCGATGAGATCCGCCTTCAGGGTCCACGAGGCGTTGATGTAGCCGAAAACCGAGGCGAGATTGGGGACCCCGCTGAACATCATTCCCTTGTAGTTGAAGGCCTTGCCGAAATCGACCCGGGCGCCGTCGACCGTGAACGCGGCGCCGCTTAGAACCTGCATGTCGAGACCGGTGGCGGCGACGACGATATCGGCCTCCAGCGTCGTCCCGGACTTCAACAGAATGCCCCGCGGAACGAAACGCTCGATGTGGTCGGTGACCACTTCGGCCGCGCCGCTTTTGAGGGCCTCGAACAGGTCGGAATCGGGAACCAGGCACAGCCGCTGGGTCCAGGGATTGTAGGTTGGGGTGAAATGGGTGTCGACATCGTAGTCGGGGCCCAGCGCGGCGCGCGCCATGTCGATGATGGCCTTCTTGGTCGCCTCGGGTTTCTTGCGCGCGACATTGTAGATGTGCATCTGGAAGAGCACGTTCCGCCAGCGCACGATATCGTAGGCGAGCTTGGCAGGCAGCCATTTGCGCAGCCGGTTGGCGAAGGCGTCCTCGCCCGGGCGCGACACCACATAGGTCGGCGAGCGCTGCAGCATGGTCACATGGGCCGCCGTCTCCGCCATGGCCGGCACCAGAGTCACGGCGGTGGCCCCGCTGCCGATCACCACCACCCGTTTTCCGGCGTAGTCCAGGTCCGCCGGCCAGAACTGCGGTTCGATGACTAGGCCGGTGAAGCGTTCCTCGTCCGGGAAATGCGGCCGGTAGCCTTGCGCATAGTTGTAATAGCCGGTGCACATGAAGAGAAAATTGCAGGTGACGCGGTCAGGCTCTGTTTCCAGCCCCCGTTCGTAGCCCACCGTCCAGCGCGACGACTCGGAGTCCCACGCGGCGCCGGTCACCCTGTGACCGTAGCGGATGTGCCGCTCGATGCCGTACTGGCGGGAGGTTTCCTTCAGATAGTCGAGGATCGAAGGACCATCGGCGATGGCCTTGGCCTTGGTCCACGGTTTGAAGGCGTAGCCGAGGGTGAACATGTCGCTGTCCGAACGGATGCCCGGATAGCGAAACAGATCCCACGTCCCGCCCAGGGCCGCGCGAGCCTCGAAGATGGCGTAGGTGCGGCCCGGACACAGAGTCTGGAGATGATAGCCCGCGCCGATGCCGGAAATGCCCGCCCCGACCACCAGGACGTCGAAATGCTCCATCGCCGTTTCCATAGCCCGGTCGCCAACTGCCTTCATACGCGCCCGGTCACCGGCAGCAAGGCGCCGGTGATCGCCGAAGCGTCCTCGCCGGCGAGGAACAGGATCGCCGCCGCCGCTTCCGCCGGCGAGACCCAGGCGGCGGGGTCGGCCTTCGGCATCGCCGCGCGGTTGGCGGCGGTGTCGAGGATCGAGGGCAGGATGGCGTTCACCCGCACCCTTCCCTTCCACTCCTCGGCCAGGGCCTCGGTCAGCCGATGAACGCCGGCCTTGGCCGCCGCATAGGCGCCCATGCCAGCCCCGGCCTTGACGGCGCCGTTCGCCCCCACGTTGACGATGGCCCCGCGCCCCGACGCCGCGAGGAAGAGGAGGGCCGCCCTCGACGCCGCCGCCGCCGTCAGCACATTCATGGCGTAGAGCTCCGACCAGCCCTCGAATGGCCCATCGGCCAGGGTCTGCCAGCGAAACCCCCCCGCCACATTGACGAGAGCGTCCAGCCGCCCGAATCGCGCCACGACCGCCTCCATGGCCCGCGCCGCCGACGCGGGGTCGGCCAGATCGATCCCGCCGATCCGAAGAATCCCGTCATCGAGGTCCGACGGCCCCGCGGCCCGGTCGATGGCCGCCGTCTCCCAGCCCGCCTGGCGCGCCGCCAGGGTCACCGCCCGGCCCAGAGCACCGAAGCCGCCGGTGACGGCCATGACCGTGTCGGCCATCAGATCGCCCTCCGCGCGTCCGGCTGGCGGTCGGGATGAGCGGCCTGAAATGCCGGGTGGGCGCCGGCTCGGGCGGCGACGGCGGCCAGGGAGGGATAGGCGGTCATATCGACCGCAAAGCGGCTCGACGACCAGATTTGCGGGATCAGACAGCAGTCGGCCAGAGTGGGCGCGGGGCCAAAGGCGAAGCCGGCGCCATGGCGCGCGACCATAAACTCCAGGGCGGCGAAGCCGTCCTCGATCCATCGCGCGCCCCAATCCCGCTGGGCCGGCGAGCCCCTGGGAAAGCCCAACTCGTCCAGCTTCTGAACGACCCGTAGATTATTCAGAGGGTGGATGTCGCAGACCACGACGGCCGCCATGGCCCGGACGACGGCGCGGCTCTCCGGATCCCGCGGCAGGAGGGGTGGGTCGGGATGGGTCTCCTCCACCCATTCGAGAATGGCGAGGCTTTGGGTAAGGACGACGCCGTCCACCTCCAGGGCCGGAACCAGTGCCTGGGGGTTGAGGGCTCGGTAGGCCTCGCCCCGCTGTTCGGCTTCCAGCAGATCGACCGGCGCGTCGATGAAGGTCAGCCCCTTCAGATGAAGTGCGATGCGCACCCGGTAGGGAGCGGTGGCGCGCCAGTATCCATGGAGGGTGAGAGGCACGGGCCGTCCCTTAGACGATGTTGAAATCCAACGCGCCCACGGCGTCGATTTCGGCGTGGATGGCGTCGCCCCGCATCAGGGGACCGACTCCGTCGGGGGTGCCGGTGAAGATCAGGTCGCCGGGGGCGAGGCCCCAGAGCCGCGAAGCCTGGGCGACGATCTCGGCCACGTTCCAGATCATATCGGCGACCGACGCTTGCTGGCGCATTGCGCCGTTGACGGCGAGTGCGATACGCCCCGCGGGCGGCGGCTCGGTCGCCGGGCGGATGGCGCTCAGCGGCGCGGAGCGGTCGAAGCCTTTGGCGGCCTCCCACGGCTGGCCCTTCGCGCGCGCGGCGCCCTGAAGGTCGCGCCGGGTCAGATCGACGCCGACGGCGTAGCCGAACACCAGGGAAAGAGCGTCTTCCGTCCCAACGGATTCGCCGCCCCGGTCCAGCGCCACTACCAGTTCGACCTCGTGGTGGAAGTTGGTGGTGGCGGCCGGATAGGCGATTGGGCCGCCCAGGGGAACCACGGCGTCGGCGGGCTTGGCGAAAAAGAAAGGCGGGTCGCGGTCCTCGCCCCCCATCTCGCGCCGGTGAGCCGCGTAATTGCGTCCGACGCAGAGGATGCGGCGCACCGGGAAGAGCCCGTCCGATCCGATCACCGGAACGGCGGCCTGGGCGGGGGGCGGGAAGACGTAGTTGATCATGGGGCGACGGGTAGCCCCAAGGAGAGGAATTGGGAAGGGGCGACGGGCCACGACGCCGGCGTCGCGCCAGATCGCAAACCGGGTAAGGCCCGTTGGATCGCTAGGACGGCGGCCCCTGCAGCGCCTTGGCGCGGGCCAGGTGATCCTCCACGATGGGCGTTGCGGCGGCCGCGAATTGCTTGAGCGCCGGCGTGTCGCCGCGCCGCGCATAGATCCGCAGGGCGTCGAGCGCGTCTTGATGAGCGGCGACCTGGTCGGCCAAGTAGGCCTTGTCAAAGCCGCTGGCGGCCGCTTCGGCCAGGGCGGCGTAGCGAACCTGAAGGTCGTCGGGCAGGACGGTCGGCAGATCGGTGGTCTGGCCGGACGCATCGACGGCGGCCTGCAACGCCGCGTTGGATTTGGTGTGAGCGGCGATCATGTCCGAGGCGAAGGCCTTCACATCGGCGCTTTTCGAACGCGTCAGGGCAAGCTTGGCTTCGGCGATCCCGAACAGGTTGGAACCGCCGGCTCTGTCCACGAATTCCGGTCCGAAAACCGGGTCGGCCAGAGAGGGCTGTGTGGGCAGAGCAGAGCCCACCATGGGCGCCGAGGGGGTGGCGCTCGGCGGGACGGCGACCTGCGGCGCCGGCGCCCCGACCGGCCCGGCGGGTTTTTCACAAGCCGATAGAAGAAGGGCGGCGGCGGCGGCGGCCAGGTGGCAAGGGTTTCTCATGGGGCGGTCTTTTAGCGACGTCGAACTGGAACGGAAACCATCGCCGTGGCATTTTTTGAAGATCGGCTCATTGCGCGGCCTGAAAGTTGATTCGGAGGGGCTGGAAAGCGCTTCCACCGACGCCTACTTCGAGGGAGAGCTTTTGGGCGCGGAACCACGGGGTCGGACCCGCGTTGACCGCCGTGAGTTCATCAGGCGCCCCCTTTGCTTTTGGGGGCCAAACCCTTCGTGGAGACACCCGACATGCCCGCCGAGACCCTCGACCAAGCCGCCGACGAGGCGAAGCTGGCCAGAAAGGCCGCCAACAGCGCCGCCGACCATGGCCAACGGGCCATTAACGACGCAGTAGCCGCCGGAGAGCGCGCCATCGCCGATGCGGTCCGCATGGCCGAACGGGTGTTTAAGGATGGCGTCGAGACCCTCCGCGCTCAGACGCGAGTCTATACCGACAACGCCGGCGCGCACGTCGAGGAGGCGCAGCGTTACGTCATGGAGCGCGTCAAGGAGCGGCCGCTCACCGCCACCCTGACCGGTCTAGGCGTCGGCCTGCTTTTAGGTCTTCTGCTGTCCAATCGCTCCAAATAGCCCGCCCATGATGCGGCGCCTGATTTTGGCCCTGGCGGCGGCGGCGGCGTTCGCCGCCAGCGCCGCGGTTTGCGTCGTCGCCCTGGCCTTCGCCGTTTATGCCCTGATTGAACCCTATGTTGGCCGAGCCGGCGCGGCGGCCATCGTGGCGGCCGTCGCGGCTCTGATCATCGCAGTCGCGGCCCTCTTCGCCGGGACCGCGGCCAAGGCCAGACGGAGAGGCCGTGAGCCGGCCGCGGTGGGCGGGGTTGTCGAGCGTCTCATGCGTTTCGTGCGTGAAAAGCCGGTTGTGGCCATCTCGGCCGCCCTGGCGGCCGGATTTCTCGCCGTCCGAAATCCCCGCTACCTCGGCGCGGCCGTGCGCGCCTTCTTCGAGGGACGTGACGTCCCACGGCGTTGATCGCCCCTTAAGTCTCGCCTCGCCGAGGCGCCGACCAGTGCCGCCAGACGTCGAACCCCGAGCCTGTCCAGGCCTGGGCGGTGACGGTAAGCGTAGTCGCGTCGGCCTCGATGAGGTTGAAGCCCGCCGGCACTCCGCGCTCGCGCAACGACAAGGTGCCGGCCCCGATGGCGTAGGCGAGGCCGTCGCCGTACGGATAGGCCATGACGAAGGGTGCGTGGATGTGCCCGGTGAGAACCACATCGACGCCCCGCTCGCAGAACCGCCGGGCCGCCGCATCTCCCCCTCGGACCCGCCCCGTCATCGGACCGCCGACCATTTCCACCAGGGGATGGTGGCAGGCCACGACCGCCAGGGCGCCGGGGGCGCGCCCTCCCAGCAGATCCAGCGTCCGGTCGGTCTGGCTTCGTCCGATCGACCCCTTCGACCAGTTCCAGCGCCACTGGGCGCCGCGGGCGGTATTGACGGCGACGGCGGTCACGCCAGCGCCTCTCCAGGACTGGTCTCGCGAGGGTCCAAAACCCCGCTCGTAGCGGGCGAAGGGGGCGGCCAAGCGTTCGACGAGACCCAGATAAGGCGTGTCGTGATTGCCGGGCGTGACCAGGAGGGGCGCCGTCAGCCTGGCCGCCCAGGCGGCGGCGCGATCGAACTCGTCGGGCTTCCCAAAGGCGGTCAGATCGCCGGTGATGACGATCAGGTCGGGCGCCTCGCGGGCCAGCCACGCCGCGGCCCCTTCGACCGCCTCGGCGTTTTCGCCCCCGAAATGGATGTCTGAAAGATGCGCGATGCGCGTCATTCACGCCATCCGGGCCGCCGACAGACGGCTCACGGGTTGTTCGAACCGGCGCGGTCCTTGAGGTTCTGGCCGGCGTTCTGCAAGGCGTTGCCGGTCTTGTCGGCCGCGTTTTGCACGGGCGTGCGAATCCAGCCGTCGATCACCGCCCCGGCCCCGCTGAACGACCCGTTCTGGATGGCCAGCACCAGCACGACCAGGGCGAGTATCACCAGGACGGCCGTGATCAGCGCTAAAAAGGGCGAGCCGCGATGCCGCAGCCTCTCTTCGCGGCGACCGCGATCATAGGCGTCATTTATCGCGCCGCGATCGACACGAACCGCCTGGGTGTCGTGTTCCACGCCGGCGCGCTCGTCGGCGCGGCCTTCCTTGTAGGCTTCCAGTCCGTCGGCGCGATCGACGCCGCGATCGACGATGACGGAGCGCCCTCCAAACCATGACCTCATGACCGTTGACTCTCTCGTTGGGAAAATCACTTCGAACAAAGACAACGGTGCGGGCAATAGGTCGGTTCCCGAACATGTGGCCAGGGAACCAACCCCGCCGAGGCGCGCTCAAGAAGCGGTCGAGATGCGGCGTCTTTCACCTGGGCCTCGTTTGCTGTTCAATGGCGCCCATGGAGCCTCAAGGAGGGGGAACGATGTCGTCTACGCATACGCGAGGAGGTTGGCGGTTGGCGCGCTTGACCTTGGTCTGCGTCGCCTTGGCCGTGGTTGCGGGCTGCCAGAGCGCGCGCAAGCCCGCGGCGTCCCGCGGACCGGTGATCGTGCGCCCAGCCGCCTGCGCCGACTTCACGGTTTCGATCTATTTCGAATCGACGTCGGCGGCGATCACGCCGCAGGCTGAACGGTTGTTGACCGCCGCGGCGACCCGCGCCAAGGGTTGTTCGGTCACCGGTGTCAATGTGGTCGGCTTGGCCGACGCGCCGGGCAGCGCCGACGCCAATCTGGTCCTTTCGAAGCAGCGCGCCGACACGGTGACCCGGGCCTTGCTGCGGGCTGGATTCACGACCGTCGCCTTCCAGGTGGCCGCCAAGGGCGACATTGGCGCGCAGACCGGGGCCGGGCAGGATCGGCCGCTGCGCCGCCGCGCCGACGTGCAGTTTCATCTGGCGCCGCCGACACCGCCCGCCATCCCTGGTCCCCGCGCGCCATAAGGTGGAACGGACACGGCGCCAGAGCGTTGTCCGCCAGCGGGGCGCTGTCGAGGGAACCCATGGTCGATCCGACCGGAGTTGTGCGCGTCTCGGCGACCCGTGTTCGCCAAGGACGATGGGGTCGGCACGTTCTTTGGGTTCTTATTGCCTCGGTGCTCGCCTCGGCCCTCGCGGTGACGGCCATCTGGCTGTGGTTGGCCGGGGACCTGGCCGGTAGCCAGCACACGTCCACCCCCACGGCGCGCGAGGCGGCCGGCTTCCACACCACGCCGCAGCCCGGCAGCTGAAAGAAAGCGGGGTGTCCGCCCGGCCGCTGGCCGTTCAGACACGCCGCCGCCCGAACAGGTCGCGGACGAAGTTCGCCACGGTATCGACCTGCCGCTTCATAAAATCGCGAACGTAATGGCGCGCTTCGCGGGGCGAGACCATGAAGGCCGCTCCGACCGTGTCGGCCATGACCGCGCCGCGCCGGCCGATGGGCAGCGGCGGTCCCGTCGTGGTGTCGCAAGCGGACTGATGCTCGATCTCGGCGTTGAACTCGGCGCCGGTGAGCACCACCATGACCGAAACCCACACCCACAGCATGAAGCCGATCACAGCGCCGAGCGAACCATAGGTGACGCCGAAATGGGTGAAGTTGTTGACGTACCAGGAAAAACCCAGCGAGGCGGCCATCCAGAGCAGGGCCGCCGCGAGGCCGCCGCCAAACACCCAGCGCCATCGCGCCGGCGCGCGGCTGGGTCCAAAGCGATAGAGCAGTGTGAAGACGCTGGCCGCCATGGCGTAGACGGCCAACCAGCGCAGCGGGATCCACCAGTAGCGCAGCCCACTCAGGCCGACGGCGTGGAAGAAGAGCGGCGCCGCCACGGTGATCGCCGTCACCGCGGTCAGGAAGACGAGGGCGGCGAGGGTCGCGCCATAGGTAATCAAGGTTCGCGTCAGATATGGTCGCTTTTCGCTCTCGCCATAGGCGACGTTGAGACCGTCGAAGAGGGATTTCATGCCGGCGTTGGCGCTCCATACCGAAATCAGGGTGCTGACCGCGAAGGCCGCGCCCAAGGTCCCGTGTTCCTGGGTGGCTAGACGCAGCATCTGCTGGCCGATCAGGCCGAGCGCGTCGCGGGGCAGAATTCCGGCGAGTTGGCCGAGTTGTCTTTCCACCGTATCGACGTCCGAAAACAGGCCGTAGAGCGAAACGAAGGCGGCGACGGCCGGGAAGGTCGCCAGCAGCAGGTAGAAAGTGACGCCGCCGGCCACGGCGGGAAGTCGGTCGCGGGTGATTTTCCGATAGGCGCGCCAGAGAATATCCTTCCAGCCGAGGGGCGGGATGGTCCAGGGAAAATGGCACAGGCGCCCGCGTCCGGGCTCGGCGGCCTCATAGTCCTCCGGGGTCACGCGGGACGGCTTTCCAGGCGCCGCGGCGACAGCGTTCTTGCGCCGGGGCCAAAAGGCCGCCAGGGCGGCGATGGCGAGCCACGGCGCCGCCTTGAGGGGCAGCCTGGCGCGCGTCTTGGCGGCGGGTCCGACCGGCGGATCGCTCATGCTTTTAGTTCGCCCTCGGTGACGAGGCATTTTCAGAGCGGCCACGCGCCCGTCGCGCCCTTATAGCACCGGAATGGAAAGGTCTTCCCCCGCCAGAGCACGCTCGATCAGGCCGATCGTCTCGCCAAGGCCGAAGATGGCGGCGAAGGAGCCGAAGCGGGGCCCCTGGCTCTGGCCGAGCAGGACTTCATAGAGGGCGGCGAACCAGGCGCGCAGGGGCTCGAACCCCGCCGCCTTGCCGGCCGCATAGACCTCGTTCTGGATCGCCTCGCCGTCCTGGCGATCGGCCGGCAGGGCCTTCAGGCGGGCGGCCAGGTCGGCGAAGGCGGCCCTCTCCCGATCGTCGGGGGCGCGGAAGCGCTTGGCGGGCCGCACGAAGTCTTCGTAATAGTGGATGGCGTAGGTAACGAGACGGTCGAGCAAGGGCTCCCGCTCCGGCGTGGCGCCCGGAAAATGGCGGGCGATGAATCCCCACAACAGCCCCTCGTCCGAGGCGTTGGAGGCCGAAACCAAGTTGAGCAGCAGGCTGAACGACACCGGAGCGCCTTTGGCGGGCGGCGCGCCGCCGTGCACGCTCCACACCGGATTGTCGAGGTGGTTGGGCGCCTTGGCGCCGTCCGTTGGCGGACGATTGTAGGCGTCGAGCTGCTGCAGATATTCGTCGGCCGCCTTGGGAATGACGTCGAAGGAGAGGCGCTTGGCCGACTTGGGCGACTGAAAAAGATAATAGACCAAGCTCTCGGGCGCGCCATAGCGGCTCCATTCCTCCAGGGTCAGGCCATTGCCACGGGACTTGGAAATCTTCTGGTTGTTCTCGTCCAGGAAGAGCTCGAAATTGAATCCCTCCGGCGGCTCGGCGCCCAGGATGCGGCAGATCTGGGCGGAGACCTTCACAGAATCGATGAGATCCTTGCCGCTCATCTCGTAGTCCACCCCCAGAGCCGCCCAGCGGCAGGCCCAGTCCGGCTTCCACTGCAGCTTGACGGCCCCGCCGGTGACGGAGGTTTCGACGAGGCTCCCGTCCTCGTCCTCGAAGACGATGGTTCCGCGATCCACGTGGCGCTCCAGGGTGGGGACCTGAAGCACCCGGCCGCTCCTGGGGCTGATCGGCAGGAACGGCGAATAGGTCGCCCGCCGCTCGGGGCCCAGGGTCGGCAGCACCACCGCCTGGATCTCATCGAAACGGGCCAGCGCCAGGCGCAGGGTGGAATCGAACATGCCCGAGCGATAGCATTCGGTCGATGACAGGAATTCGTAGTCGAAGCCGTGGCTGTCCAGGAAGGCGCGCATGCGGGCGTTGTTGTGGTCGCCGAAGCTGGCGTATTCGCCAAACGGATCGCGCACGGCGGTGAGCGGCTTGCCCAGATCCTTGGCGAGCGCCTCGCGGTTTGGCACATTGTCGGGAACCTTGCGCAGCCCGTCCATGTCATCGGAGAAGGAGATCAGGCGGGTGGGGATGGCGTCCTCGGTGAGCGCCCGAAAGGCGCCGCGCACCATGGTCGTGCGGGCCACCTCGTTGAAGGTGCCGATATGCGGCAGGCCCGACGCGCCATAGCCGGTCTGGAAGACCACTGGCCGGGCGACGGCGGGCAGGGCGGCTAGTGCCTCGTCGATCTTGCCCGCCCCGATCAGCGCGGACGCCAGATCGCGCTCCGCGTGGCCCTCCAGCCGCACCCGCGACAGCCGCGCCAGCAGATGGCGCGCCTGCTCGAACGGCCAGGAGCGCGCCTCGCGGGCGAGGGGTGAGAGGCCCTGCAACATGGGCGAGCGGGTAGCGGGCGGGGCGGACGCGGTCAATGTTCCGGCCTAGGGCGGCGAGCGCACTACGGCGCCGGCAGGCTCAGCAGAAAATGCCCCCTCAGCGCCGCCACCGGCGAGGCGCGGGCCTCCTGCCAGGCTTCCACCTGGACGTTGGCGATGCGGCGGCCGACCTTGCGCACGTCGGCGCGGGCATAGAGGGTCAGGGCGCGGCCGGGGCGCAGATACTCGATCGTCACATCGATGGTGCGCGGCTGGCGGGCCCTCGACGCCTGTTTGAACGACTCGCCGATGGAAAGCTGCATCAGGGCGGTCATTTCCATGAAGGCGCCCAGGACGCCGCCGTGCAGGGCCGGAAGCTGGGTGTTGCCCACAAGATGGGGCGAGAAGGGCAGGATGGCGGTCATCTCGTCGCCGGCCAGCTGGGCGGTCATGCCCAGAAACCGCGCATAGGGGACCGCCGCCAGCAGTGCGGCCAGGCGCTCGGAGCGGCTCGCGGTGGTCATGCCGACCCCTTGGGCGCGGCGCCGGCGCGCACGAAGGCGGCCTGGGCGGTGGCGATGGGATCGTCTGGATCGTCCTCGAAGGCGGCGGCGCGGACGAAGGCGATGGTGTGGGTGAGCTTGTAGCAATGGGCCCGCGCTGTCACGTCGCGGCGGGGTTGGGCGGGGCGCATATAGTCGATGCGCAGATCCAGGGTCGCGGTGGCGTCGAAGTCGAGGGCGGCGGCTTTCACCGCCAAGCCGCAGGCATGATCGAGAAGGGCGGTGATCACCCCGCCGGCCAGGACCCCGGTCGCCGGATCGCCCACCAGGTCGCCGCGGTAGGGGACCTTAAGGATGCCGACGCCGGCCTCGACCGATACGAACTTCAGCCCCAGGGCCGCGGCGTGGGGCGTCATCTCCACCATCCGCGCCCCGAGCGCCGCCAGAACCTCCAGATCGACCGTCATGACGTCCTTATAGGGAGATGCGGCGCGGCGCCTATATCGACAGTGTGATCAAGCCCCAGTCTCTCCTTTGCCCGAAGCCCGCCGGCCTCTATTGCCCTCCGGGTGATTTCTACATCGACCCGACCCGCCCCGTGGAGCGGGCGGTGATCACCCACGGCCACGCCGACCACGCCAGAGCCGGCCACGGCGTGGTCGTCGCCACCGCGCCGACCCTGGCGATCATGGCGGCGCGCTACGGCGAGGGCTTCACGGGCAAGGTCCATGCACTGGAGTACGGCGAGGCGCTGAACCGCGACGGCGTGGAGATCACCCTCGTCCCGGCCGGCCATGTCCTTGGGTCGGCCCAGGTGGTGGTGCGCTGGAAGGGCCTGACCATGGTCGTTTCGGGCGATTACAAGCGCCGGCGCGATCCCACCTGCCAGCCCTTCGAGCCTGTCCCGTGCGACGTCTTCGTCACTGAGGCGACCTTCGGCCTGCCGGTGTTCCGCCACCCGTCGGACGGCGAAGAGATCGCCAAGCTGTTGGCCTCGGTGGCGCAATTCCCGGCGCGGACCCACATCGTCGGCGTCTATGCCCTCGGCAAGGCGCAGCGGGTCATTTGCCTACTGCGCGAAGCCGGCTGGGACCGGTCGATCCCGGTGCATGGGGCGCTGGAGCGGCTGAACGCCCTCTACATGGATTTCGGCATCGGCCTGGGGGTATTGGAGCCCGCCACAACGGATACCGGCGCGGATTTCGCAGGGGCCATCGTCCTGGCCCCGCCGTCCGCCCTGGCCACCCCGTGGTCGCGGCGTTTCGCCGATCCAGTGGACGCCTTCGCCTCCGGTTGGATGCGGATCCGCGCCCGGGCCCGTCAGCGCGGCGTGGAGCTTCCCCTGATCATTTCCGACCACGCCGACTGGGACGAACTCACCGGCACGATCGCCGAGCTTCATCCCGGCGAAGTGTGGATCACCCACGGCCGCGAGGACGCCCTGGCCCGCTGGTGCGGTCTGCGGGACATACCGGCGCGGGCGCTCGATTTGGTGGGCTACGATGACGAGGGGGAGTAGGGGGAAGCGGTCTTACCCCGGCCGGCGCTTCATCGGGCGCAGAAAGATGCGGCCGATCCGCTCGTCGGAGGCCTGGACGCGGTCGCTGAGGTCCTGGGCGGCCTCCTGGATTTCATCGCCGGTCAAGCCATCGGAGAACTCCAGGGTGACGCCGACCAGAATGGACTCGGGGCCCAAGTGCAGGCTGAGCACCTCCTCGACCACTTCCACGGCCGGGTCGGCCTCCAGGATGCGGCGCACCTCGGCGACCACGCGCGGCACGGCCGCCTCGCCGGCCATCAGGCTGCGCACCTCGTTGGCGAGGAACAGGGCGACGGCGCCGAGCAAGAGGCCGATGGCGACCGACGCCGCCCCGTCGGCCCATTTCACGTGAAACACCGCCGCGCCGGTGACGCCCGCGGCCGCGATGGCCAGTCCCATGAGGGCGGCGGCGTCCTCCAGCAGGGTGGCGAAAAGGCTCGGATCCTTGCTCAGGCGCAGGAAGCGCCACAGCTTGATGCGCCGGCCGTGCACGGTGCGGCGGAACTCCCGATAGCTCACCGCGAAGGAGGTGGCCTCGAATCCCGCCGAAAGGGCGAGGACCAGATAGCTGATCCACGGCCGGGTGATCGCCTCGGGCGCCAGAATGCGGGTGACGCCCTGCCAGACCGACGCCGCGCCCCCGAGAGCGAAGATCAGCAGGGCCACGGCGAACGACCAGAAATAGGCCTCCAGGCCATGGCCGAACGGATGCTCCGCGTCGGCCGCCTTGGCGGCGCGGCGGATGCCGACCAGCAGGAAGATCTGGTCGAGGCTGTCGACCCCCGAATGCACCGCCTCGGTGAGCATGGCGCTCGAGCGGGTCAAGGCGAAGGCGACGAGCTTGATCGCCGCGATGGCGAGGTTGCCGCCCAGGGCGACCAGCACGACGCGTTTGGATCCTTCGGCCACCCGTGAGGTCCCCATGAAAGGCCGCGCCAAATCTCGCGACGCCGGCGACCTATATCAGCAGAACATGCGCGCCTTCGCCCATCTCCTCGATCGATTGTCGTTCACCGCCTCGCGCAACGCCAAGCTGACCCTGGTCCGCGATTTCCTGCGCCAGACGCCCGATCCGGAGCGGGGCTGGGCCCTGGCGGCTCTGACCGGCGATCTGACCTTCCACGCAGCCAAGCCGGCCGCCATCCGTGCGGCCATCGAGGCGCGGCTGGACCCGCTGCTGTTCGCCTGGTCGCACGACTATGTGGGCGATCTGGCCGAGACGGTCGCTCTCGCCTGGCCTGCCAGGCCCGGCGCCAACCGAGAGCCCGATCTTTCGGAGGTCGTGGACGCCCTGGCCGGAGCGGCGCGGGCGGAAGTTCCCAGCCTCATCGAAGGCTGGCTCGACGCCCTGGACGCCGACGGCCGCTGGGCGCTCCTCAAGCTGGTCACCGGCGGCCTACGCGTGGGCCTCTCGGCGCGCCTCGCCAAGCAGGCGGCGGCCGATGTGGGCGGCGTCGCCGTGGGTGAGGTGGAAGAGCTGTGGCACGCGCTCACGTCGCCCTACGGCGATCTCTTCGCCTGGCTGGAGGGCAAAAGCGAGCGGCCGTCCTCCGACGCGCCGGGCCGCTTCCGGCCGGTGATGCTGGCCCAGGCCATCGATGAGGCGGCGGACTTCGCGAGATTCGATCCCGCAGACTACGCCGCCGAATGGAAGTGGGACGGCATACGCGTTCAGGCGGCGAGCGAGCGGGGCGAGCGGTGCCTCTACAGCCGCACCGGCGACGACATCGCCGCGGCCTTTCCCGATGTGGTTGCCGCTCTCGATTTCGAGGGCGTCATCGACGGCGAACTCCTGGTCATGCGCGGCAGAGCGGTGGCGCCGTTCGGCGACCTGCAGCAGCGCCTGAACCGCAAGAGCGCCGACGCCAAGCTCGTCGCCGCCCACCCCGCCGCCATCCGCGCCTACGACCTGCTGCTGGATGGCGAGACCGATCTGCGCGGTCTCGCCTTTCGCGACCGCCGCGCCCGCCTGGAAGCCTTCGTCGCGGCCATCGCCTCGCCGCGCATCGACCTTTCGCCCCTGCAGCCCTTCGAGACCTGGGACGAGCTGGCGGCCTTGCGCGCCGCGCCGCCGGCCGGCGATCCGGCCCGCGCCGAGGGGCTGATGCTGAAGCGCTGGGACTCGACCTATCAGGCCGGCCGGCCCAAGGGGCCGTGGTTCAAGTGGAAGCGCGATCCCCACCTCATCGACGCGGTGCTGATGTACGCCCAGCGCGGCCACGGCAAGCGCTCGAGCTTCTATTCCGACTACACCTTCGGGGTGTGGCGCGAGGACGCCGAGGGCCACCGCGCCCTGACGCCGGTTGGCAAGGCCTATTTCGGCTTCACCGACGAGGAACTGAAACAACTCGACGCCTTCGTCCGCGAAAATACGATCGAACGCTTCGGCCCGGTCCGATCGGTGAGGGCCGACCATGACTTCGGCCTGGTCCTCGAGGTGGCCTTCGAGGGCCTGCAGCGTTCGACCCGCCACAAGAGCGGCGTGGCCATGCGCTTCCCGCGAATCCACCGCATCCGCTGGGACAAGCCGGCGCGGGAGGCCGACGAGCTAGAGACCCTGGCGCGGTTGCTGGCGGCGATGGGATAGGCTCGCCATCCAGCCCAGACATTTTGGTTGGCGCGCCCCCAGCGGCGACCGATCTGGTCAAGCCTCTCGATTGGAGGCATGATCGACTTTAGGCGTCTCGAGACGGCGCGGGCTGAGGGACTTAAAGATTATGATGAAACACGCTTGGATGGGCGGTGTGGCCGCGCTTTCGCTGCTGCTGGCCGTATCGGCGACCGCCCAGATTCACAATACCCACCAGAATGCGGCCAGCCCCATGGTGGGAGCTTCCCCACCGCCCGCCGCGCCAGCGCCATCTCCCACCGTCGGCCGCGCGCAGGCGGCCAAGGCGCGCTATGCCGATTGCATGACCCGCTACAAGGACCGCAAGGGATGTCGCTACCTGGCCTGGCGCAAGCGGTCCTGACCGGCGCCGCCTGGCTCCCGCCGCCGGATCGGACGGGACGGCGCCATGCGTGAAGGCGAGGGAAGTTTCGAGGCCAGGGACGAGGCCGAGGATGCCGCCCAGGACGTAGCGTCGGTGGCCAACAGCAGCCTTGCCGAGGCGATCGCCTTTCAGGAGGCGGCGCGGGAGACGGATCGTCGGCGAGCCCGGGCGCGGACCCGAGGCGGGGCGTCGTCACCCGAGCCTGGCGAGGCGCAGAAGTTCCTCGCCAAGCAGAGTCGGATGCTCGATATCCAGATGGAGCATTTGCACGAGCAGCGGGTGCTCGTCCTGTCGCATCTTCGCCTGCGCCGGGCCAACGAGGCGTTGCGGGTCACGTTTCAGGCCCTGACCATCGCCGTCGGCCTGGCGGCCATGGCGATTATCGCCATTCTGGCCATCCAGGCTCACAACGCCCAGGCCCTGATCGTCGAGCCGTTCCGCGTCCCGCCGATGCTCGCCCAGCGCGGCATGGACGGCACGGTCCTGGCCAGCCGCCTCCTGGACAAGTTGCGCGAGATTCAGGACGCCACCGATTCGGCCCGCGCCGCCGGCACCTTCACCAAGGATTTCGGCGACGACATCAAGTTGGAGATTCCCCAGACCGGCGTCTCGATCGGCGAACTCGAACGCTATCTTCGCCAATGGCTCGGCCATGACACCCACATCTCGGGCGAACTCTTCCAATCGTATGAGCCGGCGGGGACCTTGGGCCCTTCGGGACCGAACCACCTCTCACTGACCGTGCGGGCCGGGGCCGACCCGGGCGACACCGTCGAGGGGTCGCCGACCGACCTCGACGCGATGATTCAGAAATCCGCCGAGGCGCTTTTCCTGCGCACCCAGCCCTACCGCTACACCGTCTATCTGGCCCGCCACGGTCGTCTGGAAGAGGCGGATCGGATCTTGGCGACCCTGGCGGCGACGGGATCGGCCGGGGAGCGCGCCTGGGCCTACGAGAACTGGGGCATAGTCTCGGTTCTGCGCGACGGCAATTTGGCCACGGCCGAAAGCAAAGAACGCGGCGCCCTCGCCCTCGATCCCGATCTTGTCATGGCCCATGACAATCTGGCCGGGGACGAAATCCTTCTGGGCCACGACGAGACCGCCGAAAGACACCTGAAGGCGGAATATGCGCTGCTGAAGTCGCATCGCGCCGATCAGCTGACGCCGGCTGTGCGGCCCGTCCTGTTGGCCTGGTCGCATGCCCGCGCCGATGAAGGCCTGGGCGACTTCCGCGGTGCGATCGCGGACCTTCGCGTGACCGGGACGCTGGCCGACTATCAGGGCAGTTCGGGCGTCGTGTTGCTCAATCAGGCCGCCGCCCTGGCGCTGGCCCACGATGTCGCGGCCTCGCGCGCCCTGCTGGCCGGCGCGGACCGGCCCGCCGGCGCCTCGTCCTTTCGCGAGAGTTTCGAGTGGGGCTCGAGCCTTGTGCCGGAAGTCTCCCAGGACCTCGCCCTGGACGACTGGCCGGCCTTGATGCGCGATCTGAAGGCCGCCCAGGCGTCCGCGCCGTTCATCCTGGAGCCCGCCGCCCTGAAAACCTATGTGCTGCCGTGGCTCGCCTGGGCCACCGCCATGTCGGGCGACCGCCCCGGCGCGGCGGCCCTGATCGCGACCACGCCCCTCGACTGCTATCTCTGCCTGCGTGTTCGCGGCAGGATCGCCGCGGCGGCGGGCGACTTCGCGGGCGCGGCGGGCTGGTTCGCGGCGGCGGCGCGGCAGTCCCCGTCTCTGCCTTTCGCTTGGCTCGACTGGGGCCGGATGCTGGCCGCCAAGGGCGATCTCGCCGGCGCGATCGCCATGTACCGGAAGGCCCACGACAAGGGTCCGGCCTTCGCCGATCCCCTTGAGACGTGGGGCGAGGCCCTGCTTCGGCGCGGCGATCTGGACGGGGCGATCGGCCGCTTCGCCGCCGCCGAGGCCTTCGCGCCGCGCTGGGGCCGGCTGCATCTGGTGTGGGGCGACGCCCTGACCGCCCTGCATCAGGACGCCGCGGCGCATGCCCAATGGCGGGCCGCCGGCGCCATGGACCTTTCCGCCGCCGACCGCGCCGCCCTGGTCGCGAAGCTGACGGCGCGGCCTCGACCCTGAAGATCGCTTCCGCGCCGACGCTCGACTTAGTTATGAGGCCGGTCGCCCCGTCCGTCGCCCCGGTTCGGCTGGCCGCCGCGATTTGGCTGGGCTTGGCGCGCCGGAGGGGCGGCCTGGCGGGCCGGGGCGAACGCCTGATGGCGCACCGGGGTGTAGACCGGGTGGTCGGCGGCGCCGTGGGAGGCCGATCCGTGATGGGCGGCGCGGTAGGGCGAAGCGCCGGCGTGCGTCGCGCGCGCCTGATGGTGAACGCTGGCCGTGTAGTGGCGATGCGCCGCGACATGAGGGTGATGGAAGGCGGAGGCGTGATGAACCGCGTGGGTTGTGGCGGCCCTGGTCGCCGCGGCGTGGCGGCTCGCCGTGACGGCGGTGTGGCCCGCGACCGGGTGGCCCGCGAGCGGGTGGACGGCGACCGCGGCGCCGGCGGCCTTGAACGCGCCGGGTCGCTGCGTCGCGGCGATCGGCGGGCGGCCGTGATTGTTCTTGGCGAACTGGGCGCGGTCGAGGCTCGCCGCGTGGCGCTGCTGGATCTGCGCCGCCGTGGGGTTAAGGTGCGTCTCTCTCATCGCGATGCGCTCGGTCGCCGTCGGCCGAACCGCGAGGCCGCCGCGGCCGCCGTTATAGCTGACCCGATTATAGCCGCCACGATTGATGACCGCCCGGTCGTAGATGTTGGTGATATGGCGGTTGGAGATGTTGTTGGCGGCGCGATTGTAGAAGAAGTTACGACCTCTCCAATAGCCGCCGTTATAGCCGTAGCCGTTGTAGCCGAAACCGTAGTTTATGCCGCCGTAGAAGCCGATGTGAGGTCCCCAGTAGCCGGCGTTGAACGCATAGACCCCGTTGTTCCAGCCCCACCAGGCCGGCGTCCACAGAAAGCCGACGCGCGGCGGCAGGACCCACGCGCCCGGCGCCCAGTAGTAGTCGTCCACGCCGGCGTTCCACCCCCAATAGCCGGGCGTCCACATGTAGCCATAGCCGGGGATCGGCGGCTGGGCGTAGATCGGCAGGGGCGGCGGGGCGACGCGCACCCCGATCCCGATCCCGATGCCGACCTGCGCCTGAGCGACGGCCGGCGCGACGGCCATCGCCCCGAGGCCCAGCAGGGCCGCGATGGAAGCGGATTGAAGCTTGATCATGAAAAAGGCTCCTCATGGCCTTAAGGTTTGCGCATCCCGGCGACGAACCGACCGGCGGGCGGGGCTTGGCTATCGATTGCGTCGATCCTGCGCGCGTCTGCCTGAATGAGCGCGGGACGGCCTGTTTAGGTTCCGTTCATGTCGGGACGGCGGATCAATCGCCGCCGGCGGCCGCGGCGCCGCCGTGGAACTTCCGGCGCGGGTCGGGGATTGGGGCATGGCGGCCCTTTGCGGGGCCGTGGTCCGCCGGCCGAGGCCAAGGAGGCGATGTTGAGCGAAATTCATTACAGGATCGTGGAGCATGACGGCGGCTGGGCCTACGCCCTGGGCGATGTCTTCTCCGAGACGTATCGCAACCACGACGACGCCCTGATCGCCGCCCGCCGCGTGGCCCGCGAACAGGAAATTCCGGGAGCAACCCGCGCCATCGAGTATCAGGACGCCACGGGACGCTGGCGCGTCGAACTGGCCGAGGGCGACGACCGGCCCGTCGCCGAAGTGGACGACTAGGCGCCCGTCCCGACGGGTCGAAGTCAGCCCGTTCGCGACCGGTTCCGTTGGTGTGACATTGCCCTCATTTAACTTGGCGGCTCAGGGTCGGAACATTAGCCCTGGGTGAAGTTGATCCGGAGGGACATCATGGCGCGGCTTCGCCGGTTGACGCGGACGATCGTCGTGCTGGGCTGCATCGCCTGCCCCGCGGTCGCCGCCGAACCGGCGGCGCCGCCCGCCTCGGTGATGATTGTCGGCGACTTCCACATGAGCAACCCGGACCGGGATCTGCACAACCTGCACGTCGACGATGTCCTGACGCCGCGTCGGCAGGCGGAAATCGCCGCGGCGATCGCCGGCTTGGCGCGCTTTCATCCGACCGTCGTGGCGGCGGAATGGCCGGCCGGCATCGCCGCCGATCGCTACGCGTATTATCTGCGAGGCGACCTCCCACCGTCCCGCAACGAGGTCGTCCAACTGGCCTTCCGGCTCGCCAGACAGGCGGGCCTGACCATCGTGCACGGCGTCGATGTGCCCGGCGACTTCCCCTACGAGGCGGTGGAAGCTTATGCCAAGACCCACGGCGAGCAGGCCATCCTGGATCGCGAGAACGCGAGGATTGAGGCCATGGTTCACGTCGAGGCAGACACGCTGGCGACCGGCGGCGTCGTCGCCGAACTGCGCTACCTCAACGACCCAGCGCGGATTTCGTCCGACAACGGCTTCTACCGGGCGATGCTGCGGATCGGGGGCGGATCGGATCAGCCCGGCGCCGATCTCCTCACTGCCTGGTACCGGCGCAACTTTCTCATCTGCGCCAACATCGTCCAGCTCGCACGGCCGGGGGACAGGATCGTGGTCTTCTACGGCGCGGGCCACGCATTCCTCTTGAGGCAGTGCATCCAGGAATCGCCCGGTTTGCGGCTGGTGGAACCCAACGATTTCCTGCCACGATAGGCCCTGCGCCGTGACAGGCCCGCCGCGCGGCGTCGATCCCGCATGGCCGGAGTGACCGGCCGGTCGGCGCTTTTTCCGCTCAAATCGGTTCTGGACGTTGCGCGCCCGCGCGCCGGCGGTCAAAGGGAGCGCATGCGTAGAGTTCTCGCGCCCCTTCTGCTGGCGCTGTCGTGCATGATGATGGTCGGATGCGCGGCCAAAAAGGCCCCGACCGCGCCGGCGGCGCCGGTCGTCACGGTGGCGACGCCCCTGGCGGCGAGGGTCGTCGATTGGGACGATTTCCTCGGCCAGTTCGTCGCGGTGGATTCGGTGGACGTGCGGCCCAGGGTCTCCGGTTATCTGCGCTCGGTCGGCTTCAGGGACGGCGATTTCGTCAAAAAGGGTCAGATTCTCTTCGTCATCGATCCCCGTCCCTACCAGGCCGCCCTCGATCAGGCCAAGGGGGCCCTGGCCCACGCCCAGGCCGCCCTCGTCAACGCGAAAGAGCAGGCGGTTCGCGGCGTCACTCTGCTCGCCGCCAAGGCGATCAGCCAGCAGGCTTACGAATTGCTGGTCGCCGCCCAGCGCCAGGCCGCCGCCGATGTGCTCTCCGCCCAGGCCGCGGTGAACGCGACCGCGCTCAACCTGGCCTTCACCCGGGTGACCGCGCCGCTGGCGGGACGCGCTTCCGATCGGCGCATCGCGCCGGGCAACCTGGTCACCGCCGACACCACCATCCTGACCAATATCGTCAATCTCGACCCGATCCGGTTCGCCTTCACCGGCTCCGAAGCCCTCTACCTGAAATACGCCCGCGAAAACGCCGCGGGCACCCGCGCCTCCTCGCGCCGGGTCGCCAATCCGGTGGCGATCCGCCTCCAGGACGAGCCGACCTACCGCTGGAAAGGCCGGATGGACTTCGTTGACAACGCCCTCGACGCCGCCTCCGGGACCATCCGCGGCCGCGCCGTGGTGGCCAATCCCGATCACTTCCTCGCCCCCGGCATGTTCGGCCACATGCGGCTCCTGGGGTCGGGCGCCTACCCGGCCCTGCTGATCCCCGACCAGGCGGTGGTTACCGATCAGGAACGGCAGATCGTCTATGTCGTCGGAGCGCACGGCATGGTCCAGGCCAGGCCGGTGACACTGGGACCGATCGCCGAGGGTCTGCGGGTCGTGCGCACCGGCCTGACGGCCGGCGACCTCGTCATCGTCGATGGCGTGCAACGCGCCCAGGCCGGTCACCGGGTGAGTCCAAGGCGGGGCCGCATCGTCGCCGAACCACAGGGCGCGCAAAACGCCCTGGCCGATGTCGCGCCGCCCTCGTCCTCGGCCGAACCGGTCGGCGGCGGTCGCTAGGCGCCGATGCGCCTCTCCCACTTCTTCATCGAGCGGCCGGTGTTCGCCGGCGTCCTGGCCATCCTCATCACCCTCATCGGCGCCATCGCCTTTCTGGGCCTGCCCATCGCGCAATATCCGGATATCGCCCCGCCCACCGTCAACGTCAGCGCCAGTTATCCGGGCGCCTCGGCCGAGACCCTGGCCGACACCGTCGCCGCGCCCATCGAGGAGCAGATCAACGGCGTCGAGAACATGCTCTACATGTCCTCGCAGTCCACCGGCGACGGGCGGGTGGCGATCACTGTCACCTTCCGGCTCGGCACCGACGCCAATCAGGCTCAGGTGCTGGTGGAAAACCGGGTGTCGGCGGCGACGCCCCATCTTCCTCCCGAGGTGGTCGCGGCCGGGGTGACGGTGCGCAAGTCTTCGCCCGACTTCCTCATGGCGGTGCACAACTATTCGCCCGACGGTTCGCTCGATCAGAAATACATCGCCAATTATGTGGGCCTGCACATCCGCGACGCCCTGCTGCGCGTGCCGGGGGTCGGCGACATCGGCAGCCGGGCGGCCCGCGACTACGCCATGCGCATCTGGATCGACCCGGACCTGGCCGCCGCGCGCGGCCTGACCGTCGACGACATCGTCGCCGCCCTGCGTGGCCAGAACGTCCAGGTCGCCGCCGGCGCGATCGGCCAGGCCCCCCAGGCCGCCCAGCCCAACGCCTACCAGCTCAATGTGGAAGCGCTCGGCCGCCTGACGACGCCGGCGCAATTCGCGGGCATCATCGTCAAGAGCGACGCCCAGGGCCGCGTCACCCGGATCGCCGACGTGGCGCGGGTGGAGCTGGGCGCCCAGGACTACACCACCAACGCCTATATGAACGAAAAGCCGGCCGTCGCCCTGGGCATTCAGCAGCAGCCCGGCTCCAATGCGCTGAAGACCGCCGACGCGGTCAAGGCGACCATGGCGCGGCTCAAGCTGAGCTTCCCGCCGGGACTCAGCTACAAGATCATCTACAACCCCACCGAATTTGTCCGCGCCTCGATCAACGAGGTGGCCAAGACCCTGCTGCTGGCAGTGGGCCTGGTCGTGCTGGTGGTGGTGATTTTTCTCCAGTCCTGGCGCGCCGCGGTCATCCCCATCGTCGCCATTCCGGTCTCGCTGATCGGGACCTGCGCGGCGCTGGGCGCCTTCGGTTTCTCCCTCAACAACCTCTCCCTGTTCGGCTTGGTGCTGGCCATCGGCATCGTGGTCGACGACGCCATCGTGGTGGTGGAGAACATCGACCGCCATCTGCGCGAAGGCATGTCGCCGCGCGCCGCCGCCCACGCCACCATGGACGAGGTCGGCGGCGCCTTGGTGGCCATCGCCCTAGTCCTGATGGCCGTCTTCGTGCCCACCGCCTTCATTTCCGGCATCTCGGGCCAGTTCTACAAACAGTTCGCCCTGACCATCGCCACCTCGACGCTGATCTCGCTGGCCATCTCCCTGACCCTGTCGCCGGCCCTGGGCGCCCTGCTCATGCGCGCCCATTCCGATGACCGCCAACCCCGGCGCGGCCTGCGGCGGCTCGCCCGCTTCGGCCACGCCTTCAACAGCGCTTTCGACCGCGTCGCCGGCCGCTATTCGACCCTCACCCACAAGCTGGTGCGCACGGCGGCGATCATGCTGGCGATCTACGCCGCCCTCCTCGCCGTCACCGCCTGGGATCTGAGCTCCACGCCCAAGGGGTTCATCCCGGCTCAGGACCAGGGCAATCTTCTGGTCTCGATCACCCTGCCGCCCGGTGCGTCCCTGGCGCGGACCGACGCGGTGGTGCGCGATGTCGCCCACCGGATCCTCGCCTCGCCCGGGGTCGCCGCCGCCTCGATCTACGCCGGGGTGGACGCCACCAGCAACACCACCGCCTCCAACGGCGGACAGATCTATGTGGTTCTCAAATCCTTCCCCGAGCGCGCCCGGCTGGGGCTGAAGACGACGGCGATCATCGCCGATCTCGAAAAGCGTATGGCCCCCATCGACGGCGCGGACATCAAGATCATCCAGCCGCCGTCGGTGCGCGGCATCGGCTCGACCGGCGGGTTCAAGCTGGTGGTCGAGGACCAGGGCGGCCACGGTCCCGAGGCCCTGGAAGCGACGGTGAAGAATCTCGCCGACGCGGCCAACCGGAGCGCCGACGTGAAAGGCGCCTTCGTCACCTTCAACACCCGGACGCCGCGCCTGTTCGCCGACATCGACCGCGCCAAGGCCGAGATCCTGGGCGTGCCGGCGAGCGCCGTCTTCGACACCCTGCAGACCTATCTGGGTTCCACCTTCATCAACGACTTCAACCTGTTCGGCCACACCTTCCAAGTCATCGCCCAGGCCGACGCGCCGTTCCGCAATTCGCAGTCGCGGCTCACCGAACTTCAAACCCGCTCCGTCTCCGGGGCCATGGTGCCCTTGGGCTCGCTCATCACCCTGCGCCATACCACCGGTCCCTACCGGGTCCTGCGCTACAACCTGTTTCCGGCCGCCGAAATCCAGGGCGACGTCGCGCCGGGTCATTCGACCGGTCAGGCGCTGGACACCATGGAGAAGCTGGCTCGCGCCACCCTGCCGCCCGGCTACGGCTTCGAGTGGACGGAGCTGGCCTATCAGGAGCGACTGGCCGGAAATACCGGGCTGCTGGTGTTCGGCGCGGCGGTGGTGTTCGTCTATCTGCTGCTGGCCGCCCTCTACGAGAGCATCACCCTTCCCCTGGCGGTGATCCTCATCGTCCCCATGTGCCTGCTGGCCGCCATGCTGGGAGTCAATCTCCGCGGCATGGACAACAACATCCTCACCCAGATTGGCCTGGTGGTGCTGATCGGCCTGGCCGCCAAGAACGCCATATTGATCGTGCAATTCGCCCGGCAAGGGGAGCTGGAGCACGGGCTGGAGCGCCACGAGGCGGCCGCCGAGGCGGCGCGCACCCGTCTGCGCCCGATTCTGATGACCTCCTTCGCCTTTATCTTCGGCGTCGCCCCCCTGGCCTTCGCCAGCGGGGCGGGGGCGGAGATGCGCCAGGCCCTGGGCGTCGCGGTGTTCTCCGGCATGATCGGCGTCACCGCCTTTGGTCTGCTGTTCACTCCGGTCTTCTACGTGGTCTTCCGCGCCCTCGGCGCGCGGCTTCCGCAGCGCGCGCCGGCAAGGGCCGCCCCGCCCGCCGCCGGGGCCCTCCGCATGGACGACGCGCCATGACGCCGCCGCCGCCCCGCGCCTTCGCCGCCGCGACGCTCGCCCTGGCGCTTCTGGGATGCGCGGTGGGCCCGAAATATGCCGTCCCGCCCACGCCGGCCGCGGGGCAAGGGCCGTTCGTATCGGCCGACCGGGCGCGCGCCGCCGACCAACCTTTGCCGCCCTATTGGTGGCGACTCTACCAGGACCCGGTGCTCGACCGGCTGGTCCTGCAGGCGCTGGCGGAGAACGACACCCTCAAGGCCGCCGCCGCCAATCTCGCCTACGCCCAGGGCCTGCTGGACGAGGCGCGGGCCGGCCGCTACCCCACCACCGATCTGACCGCCGGTCCCACCTATGGCCGATCTGCCGAGCAGGTCGCCGCCGGCGCGCCCGCCGCCTTGAGCTTCGCCGCCGGCTTCACCGCCGCCTATCAGGTCGATCTGTTCGGCCGCATCCGCCGCGCCATCGAAGCGGCCGGCGCCAACCTAGAGGCGACGGCGGCCACCGAGGACGCCACGCGGGTCACCGTGGCGGCGGCCACGGCCGGCGCCTACGCCGATATCTGCGGCCTGGGCGAACAGATCGACGTGGCGCGCAAATCCCTGGGCGTGGTCCAGCAGACCTACGACATCACCGCCGCCCAACGCGACGCCGGCGCCCTCTCGGACTTCGAGCTCGCCCGTCAGGGCGTGCTGCTCGAACAGGCCAAGGCCGCCATCCCGCCCCTTGAGGGCCAGCGCCGCTCGACCCTCTTCGCCCTGGCCGCCCTGATCGGCGAGACGCCGGCCGAGGTTCCCGCCGACGCGGCCGCCTGCCGTCTGCCCCCCCGGCTTGCCCAGCCGCTGCCGGTCGGCGACGGCGCGGCGCTTCTGCGCCGCCGTCCCGACGTCCGCGCCGCCGAACGCCAGATCGCCGCCGCCACGGCGCGCATCGGCGTCGCCGCCGCCGATCTCTATCCCACCGTGACCCTGGGCGCCTCGGTGAGCAATGTGGCGGGGAACCTGGGCGGCCTGTTCAATTCTTCGAGCGCCGCCTATAGCCTGGGCCCCTTGATCACCTGGACCTTCCCCAACATTTCGCTGGCCCGCGCCCACGTGACGGAGGCGCGGGCGCTGACCTCGGCGGCCCTGGCCACCTTCGACGCCACCGTCGTCGAGGCCCTGCAGGAAACCGAACAGGCGCTGGCCACCTATGGCGCCGAACTCGAGCACCACGCCGCCCTGGCCGCCGCGACGGCCCGCGCCGACGAGGCCCTGCGCCTGGCCCAGATCCAGTACGGGGCCGGCGCCGCCAGCGCCCTGGACCTGCTCACCGCCGAGTCCACCCAGGTCGCCGCCGTCCAGGCCGTCGCCGCCTCCGACCAGGCGATCGCCGCCGATCAGGTTGCCGTCTTCCAGGCCCTCGGCGGCGGCTGGGAAGATGCCCCGGCGGTCATTCCCCCGCCGATCGCCAGGCGATAGAACACCGTTCGCCAACCCCTCGTGAGGTCAAAAGAATGCGCCGCGCCCTGATCCTTGCCGCCCCCCTCATCCTCCTCCTGGCCCCGGCCGGAGGCTTGGCGCGGCAGGGCGCGCCCGGGCCGGACGCCAGCATGGCCAATCAAAGCCAGAACAAGCCCGATCGGGCCGAGTCCGGCGCATCGTCGCTGAACGCCAAGTCCGGCGCCGCCGACGAGCCGGCGGTGGGAGGAGAGAGCAAATCCGGAACTGACAGGCGCGCCGAGCGCGCCCGCTCTCAGAAGCTCTCCAATTCCGATATCGCCACCGCCCCGATCGCCGAACAGCGGGTGGTCACCCGCCACACCGCCGTGATCGGCGGCCGGCCGCTCGCCTATACGGCCACCGCCGGAACCCTCACCATCCGCGACGACGACGGCAAGCCGACCGCCAGCGTCTTCTACGTCGCCTACACCGCCGGCGGCGGCCGAGATGGCCGCGATTCACGCCGCCCGATCACCTTCCTCTACAACGGCGGCCCAGGCTCCTCGACGGTGTGGCTGCACATGGGCTCGCTCGGGCCCGTGCGGGTCAGGACCGACAGCCCCAACGCCACCCACAACGCCCCCTTCGATCTGGCCAATAACAATGACAGCCTGCTCGACAAGTCCGACCTGGTGTTCGTCGACGCCATCGGAGCCGGCTTTTCCCGCCCGCTAGGCGACACCAAGCTTTCCGCCTTCTGGGGCACCGATCCGGACATCGACGCCTTCGCCCGCGCCATCGAGCGCTATCTGACGGTCAACAACCGCTGGAATTCGCCCAAGTTCATCTTCGGCGAATCCTACGGCACCACCCGCTCGGCAGGGCTCTCCTACAAGCTGCAGCAGGACGGGGTGCAGCTCAACGGGGTGATCCTGCTCTCCTCGATCCTCAACTACGGGCGCCGCGACCCGGGCTTCGATCAGGAGCTGGTCAACTATCTGCCGAGCTACGCCGCCGCCGCCGCCTATCACAACCGCCTCGCCGCTCCGCCCGCCGATCCCATGGCGTATTTGCGCGAAGTGCGCGACTGGGCTAGGGGCTCCTACGCCCTGGCGCTGGCCAAGGGCGAGGATCTCTCGGCGGCCGAGCGCCAGGCGGTGGCGAGCCAGATGGCGGCCTACACCGGCCTTTCGGCCCGCTTCATCCTCGACAACGACCTGCGCGTCGCCCCCTCGCGCTTTCGCAAGGAGCTGCTGCGCGACCAGCGCCGCACGCTGGGCCGCTACGACGACCGCTTCACCGGCATGGACGTGGACGCCGGCGCCGATTCGCCGGAATACGATCCCTCCGACACCGGCATCAGCGGCGCCTTCGTCGCCGCCTTCCACGACTATCTGGCCCGCGAACTCCACTACGCCACCGACCTGACCTACCGCCCGACCCACTACGACCGCGCCCTGCACTGGGATTTCCGCCACGCCCCGCCGGGCCAGCGCGGCGGCGGCGACAACACCAACGAAGCCGACGTCGCCCTCGATCTCTCGGCGGCGATGCGCGAGAACCCGCACCTGCTGGTCTATTCCCTGAACGGAATCTACGACCTGGCGACGCCGTTCTTCGGCACCGAATACGACCTCGCCCACATGCAGCTAGACCCCACCCTCCGCGCCAACCTCCGCTTCGCCTACTACCCCAGCGGCCACATGGTCTATCTGAACCCCCAGGCCTTGACCTCGATGAAAGCCGACCTGGCCAGGTTCTACGACGAGGCGGCGCCGGGCGGGTGAGGGACGAGTGATCCTCCTCCGCGCAGCGGGGGAGGGGGAGAGCGCGCTAGCCTAAATCGTTAGTCAAAATAACTGAGTCGGAAAGGAATGTGATCATGAATGCGATTTTTTGGACGATCGTCATCGCAATATGTGGCTGGATCGTTGCAATGTTTATTAATATTATAGCGAGAAGAATTGATATCAGAGTGGAATGGCTTCTAGGCTGTGCGGCCGTTATTACCAAGTTGAGATCAGAAAAGCTAAATCTACCCCAACGCGCTGTTCTATTGAATGAACTCGCTATGAGAATAGAGATGGCGGGTACTCAAGAAGAAATTGAATTCCTTCGGAACAACCAGGAAGATATCATGAGCAACGGTGTTCATTTGCACAAATTGATAGACATGATTCGCAATCACGCACGTCGTTTGCTTTTAATAAAACAAATATCGTCCGAAGTATCGTACTTTAGAATCGATGAATGTCCGAGCAAATCCGACGATTAATTCATCGATGAGCCGGGACTTCTGCCTCTAGCCCGTCGGCTATCGCCTCGCGGACATTGGCGATGAGTTCGTCCATGGTCTCGCCTTGCGAGGCGCAGCCGGGGAGGGCGGGGACCTCGGCCCAGAAGCCGCCCTCTTCCGCCTCGTGCACGACGACCTTGATGTTCATGGGACGAAGGATATGGCCGCGGAGGACAAGGATCAACAGGCCTTGGGTCGGACTCACCGAGGCATGGAATTGGCCCGAAGAATGGGGCCGCCGATCTCCATCCCCGCAACCTCCGTCATCCCGGCCGCAGCGAAGCGGAGCGGAGCGAAGAGCCGGGACCCAGGGCCGCCGAGCCGAGAGCGCCGCCGCGAACCGGCGTTGACGCCGCTCTGGGTCCCGGATCGCGCGCGCGAGGGCGCGCCCGTCCGGGATGACGGCCGGGAGGGGTGGCCCTATCGACCCGCCTCGCCGTCCATGCCCCCCTCCCGCCGCACCGCCGCCCTCAGCAGGATCGCCGCGGCATAGAGGACGACCACCACCACGCCCCAGCGCAGGGCGGTTAGGGGGAGGGACTTGACGACGAGGGCGGCCAGGAGGACGGCGGGGATGCCGCCGATGGCCAGGCCGATCACCACGCGAAGGTCGATCCTGGGGGTGGCGACGAAGCGCATGCCGCTCACCGGCATCAGAAAGGCGCAGGCGCCCATCATGATCGGAAAGGCGGCCTTCGGATCGAGGCCCATGAGGCTGAGGAGGATCAACGAGGGCGCGTAGAGGCCGATGCCGAAGGTCATCAGGGCGCCCATGACGAAATGCGCCGCCACGGCCAGGGCGAAGAGGCCCATCGGCAGGGCCAGGGCCGCGCCGCCGCCCGGCATCAGGCCAAGGTTGGTCAGGGCGTAGAGCCCCGAGGCGATCAGCAGGGCGACGCCGACCACGCCCTGCACCACGCGCACCGGCAGGCGCACCACGATCGGCGCGCCGACGATGGCGCCGGCGACGGCGGCGGCGATGCAGGCGATGAGCAGGCGCGGATCGACCTTGACCAGGTTGATGAAGATCAGCGCCTCGGCCACGGTCGGCAGGGCGTGGCCGGCGTTCAAGGTGGCGGGAATGAAGCCGTCGGGAACCAGGGCGCGCAGCTTCAGCCAGGCCGTGGTCGGCGCGAAGGAGCCGATGCCGAGGGTGTCGAAGAAGTTGGTGACGGCCCCCAGACCGATGCTCTCGGCGCTGGGGCGAAGCTGCCCCCGCGCCCACGCCGCCCGCGCCAGGATCGCCACATAGACGCCGGCCAGGGCGGCCAGCGACGCCAGCAGGACGATGACGACCATCTATGATCCGTATTTCGGTGACAGTGTACTTATCTCAATCCGCGCATGATCGATCGACGGGCCTGGAAGTGAGATAAGTACACTGTCACCGAAATACTATCCGCCCGCCGCCGCCCCCGCGTCGGTTCGCGCGGCGGCCGTGCTGAACGCCGCCAGCTCGCCGCGCTTCAGCGCCGCCCACTTGGCGAGCTGGACCTCGAGTTGCGCGTGCAGGTCGCGGTAGGTCGCCAGGGCCTGGGTGGTCGGGGCGGTGTCGGCGTCGTCGAGGTTAAGGGCGAAGGTGGCGAGGCGCTCGTTGAGTTGGCCGGGGAAGGCGAGGTTGGCCTCCGAGCCCTTCATGTCCACCTGCATCAAAGCCTCTTCGATGGACGTCATCTTGGCATCGACGGCGGCGGCCCGGGGTCCCGCCGCGGCCAGACGTGTCCGCGTGGCGCGGATGTCGTTGACCGCCTTGTGCAGGGCGTCGATGTCGCCCGCGGTGGCGACGGCCAAGGCCGTCTTGGCGGCGATGGCCGGGCCGCTGTCCTTGACGCGCGGATCGGCGATGACGGTGAGGGGCGCGGTCTGGCTCTGACCGTTGTAGGTGAGCTTGACCTCATAGCGGCCGGGCGGGACGAGGGCGCCTCTAGGCGTGGGCCCGGAATAGAAGGCCCCGGGAATCTGGGCCGGATCGCTCATGCGCAGATCCCAGACCAGGCGGTTCATGCCGGCCTTGGCCGGAATGGTGTCCACCGGCACGATTTGGTCGGGCCATTCGGGCGGCTGAACCACCTTGTCGCTGTGGGTGCTGGAAAGGTGGCGCATCACCGCGCCCTTGTCGTCGAGGATGTCGACCGTCACCTCGCCGGTGGGCGGCGCCTTGAAGGCGTAGTCGATCAGCGCTCCGGCCGGCGGGTTCTCCCCGACCGGGCGGCGGGTGTCGACCTGGTCGGGATAGTGCAGGCGGTTGGCGGTTTCGGGCGCGTAGAGGACCATCTGCTTCGCGCCCGTGGCCGGGCCGATCTGACGCAGTGGCGTGATATCGCTCAGAATCCAGAACGAGCGGCCGTGGGTTGCCGCCACCAGATCGTCGCCCTTGATCGCTAGGTCGTGAATGGGCGTGGCCGGCAGGTCGAGTTGCAGCGGCTGCCAGGCGGCGCCGTCATCGAACGAGACGAACACGCCCCGCTCGGTGGCGGCGTAGAGCAGGCCCCGGCGCACCGGATCCTCGCGCACCGCGTGGACGATGGCCCCGTCCGGCAGGCCACGGACGATCGAGGTCCAGCTCTTGCCGCCATCGGATGTGCGGTAGGCATAGGGGGCGATGTCGTCGAGCTTGTGCCGGTCCACGGCGACGTAGGCGACGGCCGCGTCGTAGTGCGAGGGTTCGATCATGCTGATCGTGCTCCACGCCGGCATGGCCGCCGGGGTGACCTTGGCCCATTGGCCGCCGTCGTCGTTGGTGAGCTGAATGACGCCGTCGTCCGTCCCCGCCCACAGCATGCCTTTCTTGAGGGGCGATTCGGCCAGGGCGAAGATGGTGTCGTAATATTCGACGCTGGTGATGTCCTTGGTGAGCGGCCCGCCGGACGGGCCCTGCTTGGACTTGTCGTTGCGGGTGAGATCCGGGCTGATGATCGTCCAGCTATGTCCGTGGTCGGTGGATTTATAGACCACGTCGGCGCCCCAATAGATCGTGTCCGGATCGTGAGGCGACATCATCAGGGGCGAGGTCCAGTTGAACCGGTGCTCGAGTTCGCTGGCCGGATGGCCGGAGAAGTCGCCCGGAAAGGCGCTGACGTCCTGCGACTGCTCGGAGCGCTTGTCGAAGCGGTTGATGCCGTTTTCGGAATCGCTGTAGATGATCTTGTTGTCGCGCGGGTCGGCCAGGACGAAGCCGCACTCGCCGCCGCCGGCGGGAAACCAGTCGCGCGGCCCGATCACCCCCTCGTCGTCGAAACTGGCCACGGTGAGGTTCGAATTGTCCTGTTGCGCGCCATAGACCCAGTAGGGAAAGGCCTGGTCGGTGGAGACGTGATAGTAGGCCCCGGTCGGCTGGTTGTCCTGGGTCGACCAGGTCTTGCCGTCGTCGAGCGAGACGCTGGCCCCGCCGTCGTTGCCGTCGATCATGCGGGCCGGATCGGCCGGGTCGATCCACATCGCGTGGTGGTCGCCATGGGTGGCCGAGACCAGGTTGAACGACTTGCCGCCGTCGGTGGATTTCAACAGGCCGGTATTCACCGCATAGACGGTGTCGACCGCCTTGGGATCGGCATAGACTTTCGAGAAATACCAGGCCCGCTGGCGCACCCGCCCGTCGGTGTTGACGAGGCGCCAGGTCTGACCCGCGTCGTCGGAGCGGTAGAGCCCGGCGTCCTTGGCCTCGATCATGGCGTAGATGCGCTTGGAATCGGCGGCCGAGACCGACACGTCGATGCGGCCCAATATTCCGTCCGGCAGTCCATTGCCTTTCAGTTGCGTCCAGGTCGCCCCGCCGTCGGTTGAGCGGTAGAGGCCGCTCCCCGGCCCCCCGCTGGAGAAGTTCCACGGCTGGCGGCGCACCTGCCACATGGCCGCGTAGACGATGCGCGAATCGTGCGGATCGAAGGTGACGTCGATCGCCCCGGTGTCGGCGTCCTTGTAGAGGACCTTGGTCCAGGTGCGGCCGCCGTCGGTGGTGCGGAACACCCCGCGTTCGGGGTTGGGGCCGAAGGCGTGGCCGATCGCCGCCACCAGCACGATGTCGGGATTGCTCGGATCGACGATCAGGGCGCCGATCTGGCGAGAATCCTTGAGGCCGATGTTGGCCCAGGTCTTGCCGCCGTCCACGGACTTGTAGACGCCGTCGCCATAGGTGATGTCGCCGCGCAGGGCGCCTTCGCCCGATCCGACATAGATGACGTTGTGGTTGGACGGCGCGACCGCGATGGCCCCGATCGAGGCGATCGGCTCGGCGTCGAAGATCGGCATCCAGTTGGCGCCCGAGTTGATCGTCTTCCACACCCCGCCGGCCGCCGCGCCGAAGTAGAACAGGCCACTCTCGCCCGAGACGCCGGTCACGGCGACCGAGCGGCCGCCGCGATAGGGGCCGATGCCGCGCCAGTGCATGGCCTTGAAGAGGGCGGGATCGACCGCGGCGGCCGTGTTTACCGGAACCTGGGCCGAGGGCGCGGCCAGGGCCGATCCGGCGGCAAGCGTCAGGGCCAGCAGGCTGGGGGCCAGCCAGCGCGGCGAGCGGTGAAAAGTGACGTTGATCATGTAAGCCTCTCCCGTCGGCGGTTTGCCGCCTGCGTGGCCGACCCCGCAGCGGCGAGGCTTAGGGCGGCTCGCGCGGCCATGCAAGCGCTGCCCTTTCGGCTATTTCCGGTCGTTATCGATGGACGCGTCGTTGGCGAGCTTGAAGGTCGCGTAGGCGAACCCCTTGGAGGCGAACTCAAGGACATAGGGGGCGGTGTTGGAAAGGTTGTCGCACCATCGATGCGGGTCATCGACACAGGCGTGATGGAAGGCCGGAATCACCCCTTCGTAGTCGCCGCGGAAGCCGCCCCATATGTCGACCTCCGCTTGCGACTTGCAGCAGTCCTGCTGGGTCAAAATTCCGGTGTTCGGGACGCCGACCAGGCTGAAGGAATTGGAATCGGTGCCGTCATTGCCGAACGAGGCCGGGCGGGAGGGAATCCTCTTGTCGGCGAAATACTCGTAGAAATACCGGTTGCCGCGCTGCGAGGCGCCCACGACGCCAGGAGGAAAACGTTTCACGTTGCTGGCGAACCGAGGGTCGGCCACCAGGACGTCGTAGTTCGGCGTCGCGGTCACGTCGGAGTCGATATCGAAGACGATCTTGCTCAGTTCCTTCGGCGGGAGGGTTTTGGTGTAGTAGGCGGACCCCAGCAGGCCGACCTCCTCGCCGCCAAACCAGATGAACCGCAGGTGGTTGCGGGTCGGCGTCTTGGCCATTTTCAGGGCCACCTCGATGATCGTCGCCGAGCCGGAGGCGTTGTCCAGGATCCCGGCCCCATAGATGGAGTCGAGATGCGCCTCGACGACCACGACATGGTCGGGATCGCCGAACGAAGAGTCGGCGATCACGTTGTAGTCCACCGCCTTGGCGTCGGAGCGGGTCTGAATATCGAGGCGCGCGATCGGCGCGCGCCCGGCGGCGTACTGGTGGTACAGATGCGCCCCGACCGCGTAGGAGGCGACCCCGACGACCGGGATGGCTGCTTGGCCGTGAAGGTAGGCCTGATAGGCCGCTCCGCCGCCCGGGTCGCCCTTGATCCCGATTCGATCGGGTGTGTCGGGATAGTTGAAGAGTATCGCGCCCGCCGCGCCGGCCGCTTCGGCGTTCGCCACCTTGGTGTCGAGGGGGCAGCCCCCACGCTCGATCAGGGCGATGTTTGCCGGCGCGAACGCGGCGAAGTCGGCGCGCGAACAGCCGCCTTGAGGATCTCCGGCCGCGTCGGCGACGATGCCGCCCACCGGCTGCACCCGTGCGTCGGGTGAGCCATGGCCCGAAAGTCGGGCCACGTACCAGTCGTTGTCCAGCGCGTAGTTCTGACCCGCCGCGCTGAAGGAGGGGACGCCGGCGACGCTGAAGCCGGCGTAACCATAGGGCTGGACCGTGACCCTGTACCCCGCGTTGCGCATGAGGTTGGCGACGTAGTCCACCGAGGCTTCGTATCCGGGTGTGCCGATATCGCGGTTGCCGTGGCCGCCGGGACCCGGATTGAGGTCGGCGATCGCCTGAAACGCGACCAGGTGATTGAACAGGGGCTGCTGCTGGATGCATTCGACCAGCTTGGCCGCCGTGTCGTTGACCCGGGCCTCGCAGGCCTTGTTGGAGGGCGCCGCCGCGGCGTGGCCGGCGATCGCGAGGCTCAACAGACTCCAGGCGACGCTGGCCGAGCCGATGGCCCCCCTGCTCGAACCGTTCATCATTGAGCCCTCCCGATTGAGCCGGCGACCGCTTCTCCGGCGCGAAATTCCAACAGCGGGCTGACAAACCCGACGCTAGAGAGGATAGACACTGACCCAAAGGAGAGCGCAACCATGAGATTCGTCGTTTATGCCCTGGCGTTCGGCGCGGCTTTGGCGGCCGAGAGCGCCGTGGCGCAACCGGCCCCCCAGTCGGCCCCGCCGACCCCGCCCATCGAGGCGCCGCGCGATGTTCCCTATCCGGGCGTGCTGCGCCTGGCCGTGGACGCCACCGATCTGGCCCACGCCATCTTCAGTGTGCATGAGACGATTCCCGTGCAGGGCCCCGGGCCGATCACCCTGCTCTATCCCAAGTGGATCCCCGGCAATCACTCGCCCACCGGGCCGATCGACAAGCTAGCCGGGCTCGTCATCACCGCTGGCGGCCAGCCGGTGGCCTGGAAGCGCGATCCGGTGGATGTCTACGCCTTCCATGTCGACCCGCCCGCCGGAGCGAGCGCCCTGGACCTGAGCTTCCAGTTCCTCTCGCCGGTCTCGACCCGCGAGGGGCGGGTGATGATGACTCCCGACATGCTCAGCCTCCAATGGAACACCGTGGTTCTCTACCCCGCCGGCTATTTCGCCCGCCAGATCGCCGTCGAGCCCAGCGTCACGCTTCCCGTAGGCTTCACCCTGGCCGGCGCGCTGGAAACCGCCCAGGTAGCCGGTTCGGTGACGACGTTCAAACCGACCACCCTCAACACCCTGGTCGATTCGCCGCTGATCGCCGGGCGCTATTTCCGGCGGTTCGATCTGGACCCGGGCGGCCCGGCCCCGGTGCATCTGGATGTGATCGCCGACCGTCCCGCCGAACTGGCCGCCACGGCCCCCGAGATCGCCGCCCACAAGGCCCTGGTCCAACAGGCCTACCGCCTGTTCGCCTCCCATCACTACGATCACTACGATTTCCTGTTTTCCCTGAGCGACAAAATGGGCGGCAATGGCCTGGAGCATCACCAGTCGAGCGAGGACGGCACAATCCCCAACTATTTCGCCGACTGGGACAAGACGCCGGCCGGCCGCGACCTGCTCGCCCACGAATACACCCACTCGTGGAACGGCAAGTTCCGCCGCCCCGCCGATCTTTGGACCCCCAACTTCAATGTCCCCATGCGCGACAGCCTGCTGTGGGTCTATGAGGGCCAGACCCAGTACTGGGGCTATGTCCTGGCGGCGCGGGCCGGCCTGCTCAGCCGACAGGAGGCCCTGGACGCCATCGCCACCGTCGCCGCCGCCTACGATCATCGCATCGGGCGCGTCTGGCGCGATCTCGAGGACACCACCAACGATCCCATCATCGCCATGCGCCGGCCCCTCTCCTGGCTCAGCTGGCAAAGGAGCGAGGACTATTATTCAGAGGGCCAGCTCGTCTGGCTGGACGCCGACACCCTGATCCGCAAGCTCTCCGGGGGAAGGCGATCCCTGGACGACTTCGCCAAGGCTTTCTTCGGTATCGACAACGGCAGTTTCGTCACCCGAACCTACACCTTCGACGATGTGGTCGCCGCCCTGAACGGCGTTCAACCCTATGACTGGGCGTCATTCCTGCATGCGCGCCTGCGGGGCCATGGCCCCGGCGCGCCGCTGGACGGCGTGGCGCGCGGCGGCTACCGGCTGATCTACAGCGACGTGGAATCCGACTATCTGGCCAGCGCCGAAAAGCTCCGCAAGATGACCGACTTGTCGTTCTCGCTGGGCCTCGCCGTAGGCAAGGACGGCATACTCACCGACGTCGCCTGGGACGGCCCGGCCTTCAAGGCCGGCCTCACCACCGGCGACCAGATCGTCGCGGTGAACGCCGAGGCCTACGATCCGGATAAGCTCAAGGACGCCGTCCGCGAGGCCCAAGGCGCCAGCGCGCCGATCACCCTGCTGGTCAAGGACAACGGCATTTTCCGCACGGTCGCCATCGCCTACCATGACGGCCTGCGCTACCCCCACCTGGAGCCGGTCGCCGGCGCCAAGGCCAGCCTGGACGATATATTGCGCGCGCGGTCGTGAATTTGACCTCCCCGGCCGCGCGGATGAGCGGTGAATGAGCTGATCATTTCTTTCTCCTCCCCCGCGAAGCTATCAGAATCGCACGTTTCGATCCCCCGCCCGTGCGCCCCATGATCGCCCATCGGCCGCGCATCCTGGTCATCGACGACGAGCCGCAGATTCACCGCTTCCTGGGACCCGCCCTGGAGGCGGCGGGCTATGAGCCGGTCCGCGCCGACACCGCGGCGGCCGGGCTGGCGGCCATCGCCAGGCGCGCGCCGGACGCGGTGGTGCTGGATCTGGGTCTGCCCGACATGGACGGCAAGGACGCCCTCGTCCGCGCCCGGGTCTTCTACGACGGGCCGATCCTCATTCTCTCGGCGCGCGACATGGAGACCGAGAAGATCGACGCCCTGGACGCCGGGGCCGACGACTATGTGGAAAAGCCGTTCAACGTCGGCGAATTTCTGGCCCGCCTGCGCGTCGCCCTGCGCCATCGGCTGAGCCGCGAGGGCGCGGCGCCGGTGGTCGTGGCCGGCGATCTCCGCATCGATCTGGTCAAACGCCTGGTGACGCGGGCCGGGGCGAGCGTGCGTCTCTCGCCGCGCGAATACGACCTTCTGGCCCGTCTGGTCGAAGGCGGCGGCCGAGTGATCACCCACCGCCAACTTTTGACCGCCGTGTGGGGTCCGGCCAATGTGGACGACGTGCAGTACCTGCGCGTCTTCGTCGGCCATCTGCGCCAGAAACTGGAGCGCGATCCGGCCGCCCCGCGCCATTTGACGACCGAGAGCGGGGTCGGCTACCGGTTCATCGCCGATTAGCGAATTCGGCGGTAGGCTGGAAATCTTTATGCTTCTTTTATTCTAGTTCCGGATATCCCGTATCGATGGTTTATTGCTAAATAACTACAAGCAACATTTGGTTGCTTGAGGAATCGGTTATGACGTGTTATCCGACGATGCTGGCCTTGGCGGCGGCGGCGGCGGCGGCGGCGGCGGCGGTCGTGGTCTTGGCGGGCGGCGCCTGGGCCGACGAACAGACCCCCTCCCCGCCCGCGCCAAATCAGGCCGCGCCCCCCGCGGCCCCACCGGCCGCCGCGCCGTCGCCCCCGCCATTCCCGGCCATGGCCGGGGCCCTGACCGCCAACCCCGGTCCGACGACTTTCGACCTGGGCCTGCTCGGCAAGAAGGTCACCGTGACCGGGGCGGTCACGGGCTTCGGGCAGTGGCAGGACAACGTCTCGCCGGGCGATCACGACGCTCAGCTCGACGTGAGCAATGCGCAGATATTTATCAATAAGAGCGACGGCCTGATCCAGTATTTTCTGGAAGTCGGCGCCTATTCCCTGCCGGCCATCGGGACGCCCTACATACCGGCTTCGAGGGCGACGAGAGATTTCTACGGCGTTCTGCCTCAGGGGTTTCTCAAGATCGCGCCCACCGCCAGCTTTTCCATCGAGGCCGGCGCCCTGCCGACCCTGGCGGGCGCGGAGGACACCTTCTCGTTCGAGAACATGAACATCGAGCGGGGCCTCTTGTGGAACCAGGAGAACGCGGTGAACCGTGGCGTTCAGGTGAATTACGCCATGGGGCCGGTCGCCTTCTCGGCGTCCTTGAACGACGGCTACTATTCCGGGCGCTATAGCTGGCTGTCGGGATCGGCGACCTGGACCATCGACAAGACCAACACCCTGGAGCTCGTCGCCACCGGCAATACGGCGCACACCGATATTTCCACCGTGGCGACCCTCTTGTTCCAGAATAATCAGCAGCTTTACAACATTATCTACACGCACACCCAAGGGCCGTGGACGATCGAGCCCTATTTCCAGTACACCCACGTTCCGCGCATCCCCGGGATCGGCGCCTTGCAGGCCGCATCGACCTACGGCGGGGCCCTGCTGGTCAGTTACGCCTTCGCCAAGTCGAAGCTGGCCGGTTTCAGCGTCCCGGTCCGGATGGAATTCATCGCGTCCACCGGCGCGGTCGCCAACGGCGCGCCCAACCTGCTCTACGGCGCCGGCAGCAAGGCCTGGTCGATCACCGTGACGCCCACCTATCAGTACAGGATCTATTTCATCCGCGCCGAACTCTCGTATGTCGGTACGTCGGGCGCGACGGCGGGCTCGGTGTTCGGCCCGACCGGCGCGGCGACTTCGCAGACCCGGGCGCTGTTGGAGACAGGCCTCCTGTTCTGAGCCTCAAAGCCCAGGCAGCTTGATCTTGCTGGAGCTCTTGCGGATGATGATCACCGGCTGGTTGCCGGTGAGCTCGGTGATCCGCTTGGCCTCGGCCGCGGCGTCGACCGGGGCGGAGGTGTTGGCGCCGGGGGTGGGCGCCAGGTCGGGGTCGGTGGCCGGCTGGCCCTTGCGCCAGAACATCACCCAGTCGGCGAAGCCCTTGTCCTTGTGCGCCACCGCGCCGAATTCGTCATCGACCACATAGCGGATGAGCGGATCGGCCTTGTCGCCCCCGGCCTTGGTGACCAGCAGCTTTTCACCTTGCGAGCGAACTTCCGACTGCCGCTCGCCCAGCAGCGCCTGACGCGCGGCGCTCTCGGGCTGAAGCTCCTGCGGACGAGGCTCGCCGGGGGCGGGCGGACGCAGGGAATAGTCGGGCGGCAGGACGAGGGGCGCCTTGGTCACCACGCGAAATTCATCCGGCGTCACCTTGGTCATGCCCAAGGCCTTCGAGGCGGACTGGCAACCGGCCAGACCCGCCGCGCCGATCAGCAGGGCGACCGCCAGGCCACGATTGAAACTCATCGGTGATTCATTCCTAACATTCGCCCCCCCGGCCAACGCATCGATAGCGCATTTGCCGCTCCGGCGCCAACGACGTTCAGGCCGCCGCCTTGGACGGCGACAAAAGGTTCTCGGCCAGCAGCAGAACGATGCCCACGGTGATGGCGCTGTCGGCGACGTTGAACACCCACGGAAAATGCAGGCGCGTGACATCGACGAAGTCCACCACCGTGCCGAACCGCACCCGGTCGATGAGATTGCCCACCGCGCCGCCCATGATCAGGCCCACCGAAAGGCCGGCGATCGGCCGCTCGGCCCGCCGCGCCCAGGTCGCCAGGGCGACGGCGACAATGAGGGAAAACCCGGCCAGCGCCCAGCGCGTCCAGGCCGCGTCCCCGTGAAACAGTCCGAAGCTCACGCCGCTGTTTTGCACCAGGGTCAGTCGCAGCGGCCCCCACACATCCAGCGACAATCCCGGGATCAGGTGAAGGCCGACCACCCAGGCTTTGGTGGCCTGATCGGCGGCGACCACCGCGATGGCCAAGCCGTAGGCCAGGGCGCCCCAGCGGCTCATGGCGGTCATGCGCGGTTCGCGTCCCACCAGGCCACTGCGTCGGCGTCGCGCAACGACAGATCCGGATAGAGCGGATCGGTTCCGACCTCGGGCAGGATGCGCCAGGAACGGGCGCACTTTCCGCCCTCGGCCCTCAGCGGCTCGACCGCGACACCCTCGACGCCCTCGAGGCGAAAGGCTCCCGGCGGCCCCTGGCCGGCGACCAACTCCGCCTGGCTGGTGCGGAACACCTCGGCGGCGTCCAGGCCACCGAAGGCGGCCAAGAGATCCGGATCGGCGATATGGACGCGCGGGGCCGCCTCCAGGGCGGCGCCGATACGCTTCTCACGCCGCTCGATCTCCAGGGCGCCGGTGACCACGCGGGTGACCTCGACCACCTTGGCCCATCGCGCCGCCTCGCCGACATTTCGCCAGGCCTCCGGCGTGGCTGGGAAGGTGCGCGCGCTGCCCGCGCCTGCGTTTGGAAAGCGGGATTGCCACGCCTCCTCCATGGTGAAGGGAATGACCGGCGAGAGCCAGACGGTGAGGCGCTCGAAGACCAGGTCCAGCACCGTGCGGCAGGCGCGGCGGCGGCTTGAGTCGGGCCGGTCGCAATAGAGGGCGTCGCGGCGAATGTCGAAATAAAGCGCCGACAGATCGTTGGAACAGAAATCCGCCAGAGGCCGGATCACGTCGGTGAAGGCGTAGGTTCCGTAGGCGACGCGCATCTGGGCGTCCAGTTCCCAGAGCCGGTGCAGGATGAAGCGCTCGAGCGGCGGCATGTCCTTCAGGTCCACCCGTTCGGCGGCGTCGAAGCCGTCCAAGGCGCCCAGCAGATAGCGGATGGTGTTGCGCAGCTTGCGGTAGGCGTCGGTGGTGGTCTGAAGAATGGTCGGGCCGATGCGCTGGTCTTCGGAATAGTCGGCCAGGGCCGCCCACAGGCGCAGGATTTCCGCGCCGCTCTGGCGGGTGACGTCCTGGGGTTCGACCGTGTTGCCCAGCGACTTGGACATCTTCTCCCCCTTCTCGTCGAGAGTGAAGCCATGGGTAAGCACCGCTTCATAGGGCGCCCGGCCGCGCGTGCCGCAGGCTTCCAGGAGGGAGGACTGGAACCAGCCGCGGTGCTGGTCCGAGCCTTCGGAATAGAGGTCGGCCGGCCAGCGCGTATGTTCGCGGCCCTCCAGGGTGAAGGCGTGGGTCGATCCGGAATCGAACCAGACGTCCAGGATGTCCTCGACCTTTTCGTAGGCGTCCGGGTCGTGATTGCCGAGAAAGTCGCCGGCCGGCCGCGTGAACCAGGCGTCCGCGCCTTCGGCCGCGATGAGCTTGACGATGCGGGCGTTGACCTCGGGGTCGTTCAGCGGCTTACCCGTCGCCTTGTCCACGAAGATGGCCATGGGCGATCCCCAGGCGCGCTGCCGGCTGACCAGCCAGTCGGGACGGCTCTCGACCATGGCGCGGATGCGCGCCCGCCCCGCCACGGGATAGAAGGCGGTGGCGTCGATGGCGGCCAGGGCGGTCTGGCGCAGGGTGGCGCCGCCATGGATGGGATCGTCCAGCGGCTCGTCCAGGCGGATGAACCACTGCGGCGTATTGCGGAAGATCACCGGCGCCTTGGAGCGCCAGGAGTGGGGATAGCTGTGCTCCAGCCGCCCGCGCGCCAGCAGATTTCCCGCCTCGATCAGCTTGTCGATCACCGCGCCGTTGGCCGGGCCGAACTTGCCCGCCTTCTTGCCTTCGGTCTCCAGCACCTTGAGACCGCCGAACAGGGGAACGTCGGGATAGTAGGCGCCGTCCTCGTCCACCGTTTCGGGGATGTCGCGATGGCCGGCGCCGAGCCACAGGGCGTAGTCGTCGGCCCCGTGACCCGGCGCGGTGTGCACGAAGCCCGTGCCGGTATCGTCGGTGACGTGGGCGCCGGCCAGCAAGGGGACCGCGAATCCATAGCCCGCATCCAGGCCGGTGAGAGGATGAGCGCAGACCAAGCCGGCGCAATCCACGGTCGCGACCTTGCGCCATCTGGCGACCTTGGCCGCCGCGGACACGTCGGGGGCGAGGGGTTCGGCGATGATCAGGCGGTCGCCCGGCGCGGCCCACGGCTCGAACGGCAGGTCCGCCTCCAGGGCTTCCACCTCGAAGAGGGCGTAGGCGATCGCCGGGTTGTAGGCGATGGCCCGGTTGGCTGGCAGGGTCCACGGCGTCGTGGTCCAGATGACCACGCTGGCGCCCAGAGCCGCCGGCGGGCCTTCGACCACCGGAAACTTCACCCACACGGTGGGCGAAACGTGGTCGTGGTATTCGACCTCGGCGTCCGCCAGGGCGGTGCGCTCCACCGGGCTCCACATCACCGGCTTGGAGCCGCGATAGACCTGGCCCGAGGCGACGAACTTGTGGAACTCCGCGACGATGGCGGCCTCGGCGGCGAAGTCCATGGTGGCGTATCGGTTCGCCCAGTCGCCCAGGACGCCCAGGCGCTGGAACTCGGCGGACTGGGCCTCGATCCAGCCGGCGGCATACTCGCGGCAGCGGGCGCGGAACTCGGCCTTGGAGACCTCGCCCTTGCGCCGGCCCTTGGCGCGGAATTCCTCCTCGATCTTCCATTCGATCGGCAGGCCGTGGCAATCCCAGCCGGGCACATAGTCGACGTCGAAGCCCAGCGCGAAGCGGGAGCGGACCACGAAATCCTTGATCAGCTTGTCCAGGGCATGGCCGATGTGGATGGCCCCGTTGGCGTAGGGCGGCCCGTCGTGGAGGACGAACAGCGGCGCGCCGGCCGCCTGGCGGGCGGCGCGGATCTGGCCATAGAGATCGCCCCACCCCTCCAGAATGCGCGGCTCGAGCGCCGGCAGGCCGGCGCGCATGGGAAAGCTCGTCTTGGGAAGGAAGACGGTTTCACGATAGTCGCGGGGATGAGTTTCGGCGTCGTCGGCCATGACGGGTCTTTGTGAAGGTCGAAGCTAGAAGGGGCGAGAGCGTTCATTCCCGGCGGACGCTGGAAGAGATGGCGGCGTCACGCCGGGCGTGTAATTCGCCAGACAATCCGAACCATCGTCATCGGCGCGCTGTAGCAGAGGGCGCCGGGTCTCGCTAGGGCGGCGGCGACTCAAGGAGACGCATGGTCCGGGTCGACAGGCGGGGAAACGACTCCGACCGGATTTCGCTTCGCTTCCGGCGGCTGGGGGCCGGCGTCAAGGGGCGCGTCATCTTCGATCCATCCCTCGCCGCCCCAGCGGCTCCAGTCGGGGCTCAGAGCCAGGGCCTTGCAGAGGCGCCCGACGATCTCGCGCGGCGGGCGCCCGGCGTCGATGTCGGCCTCATGCTCCGCAAGGCGCTCGTCGAGGTCGTCGTAAAGTCTGCCGAAGGCGTCGCTGTCCTCGATTTCGGTGTCGGCGACGCTAAGGACGAGTTCGCGGACCCGCTCGATGCGCGCCTCGCGGTCCTGGGCGGCGGCGACGCGCTCGCGCTCCGCGGCGCGGGCTTGCTCTTCGTCGCGCGCCCGGGCCACGCCGGCCTTCAGGTCGCGGAGCTCCGCGTCGGTCCTGGCCTCCAGGACGAGCGTCAGGCGGATGGCGCGCGAGAGGGGGCCGAAGACGTCGGCCGGCTCGCGGCTCTTGGGCCGCCCTGTTTCAGCAGGCGGATCCTCGGTCGCGTCCACGAGGGAGGCGCCGCCCGCCGGGGCGCCGGGCCTGAGCGCCCGGGCCAGCTCCATGCCGATCTCGGCCAGCTCCTCGAGCAGGCGAAGCCGACGTTCGCCGCGCCGGACCGAGGGATCGGGCGCCTCGTCGGCCGTCGGCGAGGCGGGGTCTTGCGCAGCGGCGGCGGAACTCGACATGCGCGGTGTCATTGCATAATGCAATCAGCTTGTCAAGCGGAACCAGCGGGCCACTCTCTGATTCGTTTGTTCCCTTCACCTGGGTCCATACATTTCGCAATGTGACAGCCCGAGCCTGTGATCGTTGTCACCGAGAATCAGGACACCGCTCTTCAGCGGGACGCCTTGGTCGATGCGGGGTGCGGGCGATTCGTCGGAGAGGGGTCGAAAGCGGTCAACACCCCCGGTGACCTATAGAGATTGTTAGCCGGGCGGCTTACTCGTGGTCACGCTGACAGCAGCCGACCTTTAACCACCTGGAACTCCTGGTCGGTAAGCACGCCTTGATCACGGAGGGTGGCAAGTTTTGCAAGTTCACCGGAAATTGGGCCCAGAATGCCCGTGGCGGCACTCTGGGGCTGAGATGGCGCGAGTTCCGCGGCCCATTGCTCGCCCTTCGCCTTCAAAATCTTGGAAGTCTCAGCAATAATCTCGGCCACATTCTTGCGGCTTTTCCCGTGGACGGTCGCTGAACCGAATATCGTTTTGGCGCCGGATGAGACCCCCACAGTGCTGGAACCAGGACCTGCGCTGGTGACCGCAACAGAAACCTTTTCGCCCCAAGAGAACGCACTCATTGCGGCCGATATATCGGCCCGGGACCCCAATTCATCTTTTCGGTCGATCTTCATGCCCTTGATTAGCGGGATGGCCTCACAAAGAGCGCGGAAGACGACGTCCTTTGGAAACGGGAACTCAGCAACTCCGGTGCGGTCGAATGTGTCAAACATCGGAGCTCCCTAAGTCAAATTTAACGCATCAATCCCACGTCGCGTTAGAGTCCGCAACGGGTCGATCTTCCCTGTTGACCGCCCATCCGAAAGCGGACCCGACCCAGTCGGCCAAAACACCGTGGGCCGGCGCCGACGGTCTAAATCGCACAACCGGCATGCCGAGCCGGCGACGCCTATTCCCGCGGGTCGCGACGCGCCAGCACCGCCCGCGCCCGCGCCTCGTCGCGGCGGACCTGCTCCACCATGGCGTCGATGGAGGCAAACGTCTCCTCCGGGCGCAGGAAGGCGATCAGGTCGGTCTCGATGGTCTCGCCGTAGATGTCCTCATCGAAGTCGAACAGCCAGACCTCCAGGCGCGGCGCGACTTCGCCGGTGGTGGGATTGACGCCGATGTTGGCGACTCCGGGCAGATGGCGGCCGTCGGCCAGGCGGGTGCGGGTGGCGTAGGCGCCGAACCTGGGGGCCACATAGTCGCCGAGCGGAACATTGGCGGTGGGAAAGCCGAGCCGGCGGCCGAGCTGGCGGCCCTTCTGGACCACGCCTTCGATGGCGAAGGGCCGGCCGAGCAGCGCCGCCGCAGCTTCGGGGCGGCCTTCGCGCAGGGCGTCTCGGATGGCGGAGGAGGAGATCTTGACGGCGCCCGCCTCGAGGGCGGGCGCGACGGAGACCGAAAAGCCGTAGTCCTCGCCATAGCGGCGCATGGCGGCGGGATCGCCGGTGCGGCCCCGGCCGAAGGTGATGTCGAAGCCGACCGCGACATGGCGCACCCCCAGGCCGGCGACCAGCACGTCGCGCGCGAAATCACGGTCGGAAAAATTGGCCATCTCCGTCCCGAAGGGCAGCAGATAGAGGCGCTCGGCGCCCAGCGCCGCCACGGTTCTGGCCAGCTGGCGGGCGGTCATCAGGCGAAACGGTGGCGCGTCGGGCTGGAAATGCATGCGGGCGTGAGGCTCGAAGCTGATCACGCCCAAAGGCGCGCCCAGGCGGCGGGCGGCGACGGCGGCCTCGGCGATGACCCTCTGGTGGCCCATATGCACCCCGTCGAAATTGCCGAGCGCGACGGCCGAGCCCCGGTCCTCGCCCGCCAGATGCTTCCAGCCGTGCAGGATTTTCATGGGCCGCGCCGCGGAACGATGACCTCCGCCTCGCCTTCCACCACGACCTTGCCGTTCACCCGGCAGACGGTCGCCAGGGTGGCGCGCGAGCGCGTCTGGTCCAGGGCGGTGATCTCAACCCGCGCCGTCACCTTGTCGCCGATGCGCACCGGGCGGCGAAAGCGCAAAGTCTGAGAGACATAGATGGCGCCGGGCCCGGGCAATCTCGTGCCGATCACCGCCGAGATATAGCCGGCCGCCAGCATGCCATGGGCGATGCGCCCCTTGAACGGAGTCGTGGCGGCGTATTCCTCATCCAGATGGAGCGGATTGTCATCGCCGCTGATGGCGGCGAAGGCGTCCAGATCGGCGGCGGCGACCGTGCGGCTGAGTTCGGCCGCCTGGCCCACGGCGAGATCTTCCATGGAAAGCCCGATCAACCGCTCGCCTCGATCTGTCGCCGCGCCTTGAACCTGTTCGGCGCGCCTAGAGCCTGTCCCGATCGGGTTGAATCAACCCGATCGGGATAAACAGGCTCTATCTCAAACACTTGAGCGCTTTCTGATCGCAAAACCAGTTCCCACTTTTGCGGAAAGCGCTCCAGCGAGAGGCGTCACCAGGAAAGTTCCGCCATGGCGAAGGCCGCACGGGCGCCGCCAGCCGCCAGCAGGGCCGCCACGGTCGCCATCTCCAGAACGTCGTCGCTCCCAATGGCATCGGCGCCATGAATGCCCGAGGCGATGAAGAGCGCGTCGAGATCCTGGATCTGGGCGCCCATCAGGTCGGTGGCGACTCCGTCGCCGATCACCAGCGCGCGGCGGCGCTCGAGCGGGCGGTCCATCAGGGTCTCGGCCCGGGCGAGGGCGAGATCGTAGATCGGCGCGAAGGGCTTGCCGGCCATGATGACCAGGCCGCCGAGGTCCTTGTAGAGGTCGGCCAGGGCGCCGGCGCAGGGGATCAGCCGCTCGCCGCGCTGGACGACCTTGTCGGGGTTGGCGCAGATCATCTCGAGATCGCGCGCCACGCAGCGGGCCAGGTCGGCGCGGTAGTCCTCCGGGGTTTCGGTCTCGTCGTCGTTGGGTCCGGTGCAGACGATGAAATCGGCGCTCTCGAGATCGCCGAAGGCGAGGCCGAGGCCCTCGTAGAGGGGCGCGTCACGCTCGGGTCCGATCTTCCAGGCCGGGCCCGGGGCGCGGGCGGCCAGGAGATCGCGGGTGACATCGCCGGACGTGACGAGGCCGGACCAGGCCTCGCGCGGCACGCCCAAGGCGTCCATCTGATCGGCCACACCGTTGGCCGGCCGAGGCGAGTTGGAGACCAGGATCACCGGCCCGCGCTCGCGCCGCCACCGCGACAGGGCGGCGCAGGGGACGGGAAACGCCTCGCGCCCGTTATGGATCACGCCCCAGACGTCGCACAGCAGCACATCGTAGCGGTCGGCGATGTCGGCGAGGCCGGCGAGGGGGCGGGTCATGGATGGCGGAAGGCCGCCGAGGTCGGGGGTGAAGCCCCCATCCCCGGCTTCGCCGGGACTTCCCCCAAAGGGGGAAGAGAGAAGGGCAGCTCTCCTCCCCCTTTGGGGGCTACCGGATTCACACATTGTGAGAGCCACGGCTGATGATGGCTCCGTGCTTGGCGGCTTGGAAGTAGAGCCAGCCCTCGAGGATGACGATGGGGCCGGGTTTTC
>Ga0208717_1000038_pt1 | contig 90790 bp, 75 predicted proteins | sample NGESurF53shallow_FD_184489 | JGI IMG/M metagenome (GOLD analysis project Ga0208717, IMG submission 184489) | Arctic peat soil microbial communities from Barrow, Alaska - NGEE Surface sample F53-3 shallow (SPAdes) | ecosystem: Environmental > Terrestrial > Soil > Wetlands > Peat ... | reverse complement strand
TTTAATAGAAAACTATCAACATATAGAGGAAAGTTGTTTTATCGGCTAATGCAGCAAGCTGTAGATACTCCTCCACAACCGTTTAAAGAAATTACAAAAGGAACTTGACCGAAAGAGATAGGCAGTTATTAAATTTACCATCTGTTGCATCGTACAATAAATTTAAACCATCAAAAACACAAGCCCCTGCTGCTGTCCAGTAACCTGGCCCTTCATCACATCCGCCATCCGCTCCCAATCCATTTACATATTGGTTCATTATTTTGATGGCAATGTTTAATGCCTGCGTTCTTTTCGTTTCATCTTTTTCGATCAATAAATCAGCAGTGATGTAATTAGACGCTATCCAGGGCGCTCAGTTATTGACTTTGACATCAGGATTTCCTCCACCCATCCAGCCGTATTTGGCTATAGTCATTGGTTTGAATATGCGCCTGTCGATTTCATAACGAATCCTTTTGCAGATCAACTTTGAAACTTTATCCAATTCAGGACCTAAAAAATAATCCGTCCAGGCAAGTACTGCACCCGTTTCGGCCGAAAAAAGATCTACGATAGGATCTTCCACATCAGGTAATCCTGATCCTGCTTTTTGAATACCTACATGAGCGCTGACTCCCCAGAAACTCTCTTCACAAATTGACCATATCCCATTGATAATTTGATCGGTGAATCTGCCTTTGCCTTCCACAGATTCAGCCATTACCATATTCCACAATTGGTTTCGCTTTTGAAAAGAAATTTTTTCATAATCCGTGCGATTGTTATTGCGCACGAATTCCAGCATTACTGTGGCAGGGATTTCATCAAAAGGTTTATAGATCGCATCATCGCCTTTTTTAATAATTAGGTTTATCACCGAATCCGGTAATATCTTTTTCCATCCTTCCGGTGTTTGCGGAAAAGGTTTAAAATTTTCTTGTGGAATAATTGACTGTGTCAATTCCGGGTTGGTGAATTCAGGTAACAGATTGCGGTGAGTGAACTGGGCTTTTATGTTTAAAGAAACTAAGACATTAATTAAAACGAGAAATAAAATGCGATTATATCTAAAGTGAGTATTCAATGTATTTTAATTTGTGTTTTCTATCCCAAACTTACTCCATAAACTTCTCAATCTCTAAAACCCTTCTTCACCTTCCCATCCATCCACCATCAACAGTCAATATTTCTCCATCCACATAATCTGATGCGGCCGAACTTAGGAAAATTGCCGGGCCTTTAAAATCTTCAGGTTCTCCCCATCTGCCTGCGGGTATCCTGTCTAAAATTGATTTACTTCTTTCTTCATCCTCTCTTAATGCTTCTGTATTTTTAGTAGCAATATATCCTGGTGCGATGCCATTTACATTTACTCCTTTTGATGCCCATTCATTGGCAAGCGCTTTCACCAGGCTCGCTACGGCACCTTTACTGGCGGCATATCCCGGTACATTAATGCCACCCTGGAAAGAAAGTAGTGAGCAGGTGAAAATTATTTTACCACTTCCTCTTTTTACCATTTCTTTTCCAAACTCACGGGCAAGGATAAACGAAGCATCAAGATTTACGGAAAGTACTGAATCCCATTCTTCATCAGTATGAACAGCAGCAGGATCTCTTTTTATGATACCTGCATTATTAATAAGAATATCAATAACAGGATGATCTGATTTTATTTGGGTAATTGTTGCATACAATTTTTTCCTGTCGCCAAGGTCAATGGAATAAGGTGAAAATTTTCTTCCCTGTTTTATGATTTGCTTTTCTGTATCGCTTCCTGGTTTTAATGTACCGGATACTCCAATGATGTCAGCACCGGCTTCTGCAAGCCCTATTGCCATTGCTTTCCCGATGCCACGGGAGCTACCGGTAATAAGAGCTGTTTTCCCATAAAGATCAAAAAGATTATTCATTTTTATTTTAAAAATTATTGTTCTTTTGTTTTTTAATCTGCAGTATTCAATTCTCCCCTCTGTGATATAATTTACAATACTTCTTTAATCATCAAAATTGATTCGTTTCAACCTGGGTGCTAAGAAATGCATTACGATCCATGCTAACAGGTACGCACAGCCGCAAATGATAAACATGATAAAATAACCGGCATCAAGGTTTCCTAATGCTTTAAAATGATCAAATAATTTACCAGCCAGGTAAGCAATTAAAATACCTCCCAAAGCCCCGGCCATGCCACCCATACCGGTTACAGACGCTACTGTTTTTTTGGGAAACATATCTGAAACTGTGGTAAAAATATTTGCAGACCACGCCTGGTGGGCAGCCGTGGCAATGCCGATTATGAATACTGCGAGCCAAATGGTTATTGAACCAAGATATTGTGCAAAAACTACCGGCAAAACCATTAACGCGTATATTAACATTGAGGTCTTACGGGCACGAAATACCGGCCAGTTTTTTTTAATAAAATACATAGGCAGCCAGCCGCCCCAGATACTTCCAACAGTTGACATAGTATAGACTAAAGCAATTGGCAAAGCAACACCGGTACCTTTAATGCCATATTGTGCATCCAAAAAAGCCGGAAGCCAAAAAAGATAAAACCACCAAATAGGATCCGTAATAAATTTACCCAATATAAAAGCCCACGTCTGATTATATTTCAATAATTTAATCCACGGAACTCTTTGATGAATTTCAACATCAGAAGTCAGTTCTGCTTTAACGGTTGCGTTTTCCGCTTCATCCAAATCACTATGGATATAATCAAACTCTTTCTTTGATAATCTTTTTTGCTTTGAAGGAATTTCATAAAAAATAAACCAGAATATTAACCATATAAATCCAAAAGCGCCTGTGATAATAAAAGCCTCTTGCCATCCCCATTTTACTACGATAAATGGAACAGTGAGCGGCGCCAGTATTGCGCCAATGTTTGCTCCGGAATTAAAAATACCGGTAGCGTAAGCGCGTTCTTTTTTAGGAAACCATTCTGCAGTTGTTTTTATCGCGGAAGGAAAATTACCTGCTTCGCTGATTCCAAGAGCAGATCTTGCTATCAAAAATCCAATGGTACTTCTGACTAATGCATGTCCCATAGATGAAAGGCTCCACAGAATCAATGACACTGCGTAACCGATTTTGGTTCCTACTTTATCAATAAACCTTCCGGCAATCAACATACCGATTGCATACGAAAGTTGAAATGCGATAACAATATCGGAATAATCGGATTCTGTCCAGTTAAACCTGATCTCAAGATCATTTTTCAATAAGCTGATCACCGATCTGTCGAGATAATTAATAGTAGTAGCAAAAAAAAGTAAAGAACAAATAGTCCACCTGTATCTGCCAACTTTTTCATTAATATTTGCAGCAGCAGAGGAGAAACTACTGTTTTGTAAAGTTCCGGGCATTTAATTTCTTTTAAAGAATTTAAAAATTTGGTTTTATTAGAAGTTCTCTGAAATCCCTTTGCTACGCAAGAATTCTATAGTTTCCACAGAACCAAACCTGATTTCAGTCTGAACCGATTATTCCCATTTCAAGCCCCCGTATTTCTGCGAGTCCCCGCATCCTTCCAATGGCTGAATAACCCGGGTTACTATTCTTGTTCAGGTCGTCCATCATTTGGTGACCATGATCGGGGCGGAAAGGAATTGATTTTTTTATTTTTTGCTGAAGCGCTGATATCTCTTTCACTATTGAATACATATTATTGTCTCCGCCAAGATGATCTGCTTCATAAAAATTTCCTTCTTTGTCTTTAGTTATATTTCTTAAATGAACAAAATGGATCTTTTCTCCAATTCGTTTAACCATTTCCGTTAGATTATTTTCAGGGGAAGCACCAAGCGATCCTGTGCAGAAACAAACGCCATTAGCTTTATTATTTACTTTGTTTAAAAAATAATCAAAATCATCTATAGTACTAACAATTCTTGGTAAACCAAGAATGGGAAATGGAGGATCGTCGGGATGGATCGCTAACACAACGCCACATTCTTCGGCAACAGTGCTAATTTCTTTTTGAAATTCACAAAGATTATCACGCAGTGAACCAACATTTATGTCAGAATACAATTCCAGTTTTTGCAACATATCACTGGTAGAGATTTTTTTTTCGCCCGGAATTCCAAACATCACAACGCCGGCTAAATCTTCTAATTCTTTTTTAGAATAATGTTTAAATCTTTCTTCTGCTTTTTGTAAAATATCCTTTGAATAAGAAAGATCTGCGCTCTTCCTTTTTAAAATGAATAAATCAAAAACGGCAAGATCAACCCAGTTGAAATAAAGAGCCAGTGAGCCATCGGGCATTTTATGATTTAATGAAGTGCGTGTCCAGTCATTCACCGGCATAAAATTATAAGTAATTACAGGAATACCACAAGCGGCAACATTGCGTATAGAAGTTTTATATTTTTCGATATACTCCTTATAATTCCCCGTACGGGTTTTTATATTTTCATGTACCGTAATACTTTCCACTACGCTCCATGTAAAGCCTTCCTTTTCCAATATTTCTTTTCTCTTATTTATTTCAGGTACTGACCAAACTTCACCATGAGGGATATGATGCAATGCGGTAACAATTCCTGTAGCCCCGGTTTGTTTAATATCACCCAAACTAACAGGATCGGACGACCCGAACCACCGCCATGTTTGTTCCAATTTATATTTCATTGGCATATTTTTTTAAGAATAAAATGAGAAAGTATTTATTTAAATATTTTCATTTTTACATATTGAGTATTCATGGTCTCATTTTAAAACACAGAAGAAAGAATTTTATTTATTTTTTATATGATTTACAATTGTAACTCTATAATTATTATTAACAATGGCCTTTAATAAATTTATTTACGCAATCGTTTACGAAAGAATTCAGGTAAATTAGTTATTTTATCCAAATAAGATTTAAAAATAAGATACAGATACTAATTCATTTCAGTAAAACAACAAATTGTAAAGATTCTTATTTCTGTCTCCGGATTTGTAATACTGGCGATTGATGAACTTTATAAATCAACAACTTTTTTTGATTCATTGCTTCGGTAAGCAGCTTCAATAATTTTTATAACATTCACTCCTTCTTCTGCAGTAACCTGCAAAGGTTTTCCATTGCGAATGGCTTCATAAATTCCATCATAATATTCTCCATAATTTCCCTGTTCGGAAGGAATGTATTCTCTCACTTCTTTGCCATTAATCTCTGTATGCAATAAACCGCGTTCTGACTCTGGCTCAGTGCCCCAATCTTTATTGCCAGGCACTTTACCGGCCTGCAACATTTCTTCCTGAACATTTGTTTTTGGTTTTATAAATGATCCTTTTAACCCGTGAAAAACATACCCCGGCAACGCTTCCCTGACTATATAGCTGGACTTAATGCGCACCCGTTTTTTTTCATAATAAAATAGTAATTCAAAATAATCATCCACTTTGGATCCTGGCCGCATAGCAAGTATGTCGGCAAAAATTTTTTGCGGCATACCAAATAATTGTAAAGCCTGATCAATTAAATGAGAACCCAAATCGTAAAGTGATCCTGTACCAGGTCCTGGAATTTCTTTATGCGATTTTGTACTCAATTCTTCTTTAAATCTGTCGAAATGCATTTCTACTTCTACGAGTTCTCCCAAACATTTGGACTCCACTACTTTTTTAATAGTTTTATAATCGCTGTCGTATCGCCGGTTTTGGTAAACGGACAATTTTTTATTTTGTTTTTTTGCAAGGGCGATTAATTCATTTCCTTCTTCAACTTTGATGGTGAATGGTTTTTCAACAATTACATCTTTACCTGCTTCCAATGCTTTTTTTGCAAAATCAAAATGAGTGGAGTTGGGCGTGTTCACAATTACCAATTCCACCAAATCATCTGCCAGCATATTTTCCAGCGTTCTATAAGTATTCACATTGGGATATTTTTCTTCTGCAAGATTTTTGGAACGTTCCATGACAGCGTAAAAATTAAAACCCGGATTTACGTTTATAAATGGCGCATGGAAAACCCTGCCGCTCATTCCGAATGAACATAAAGCTGTATTAATTGGTTTCATTTTTTTTTATTTTATTATAGCCACTCCGGAAGAGTCCTTTTATCAAATTACCGAATTAAAAGAATGGAGTAGCATTATGATTATTGATCTATTTTTTAAAAAAATAAGAATGTCTAAATTAAAAAAGTTGCATAAGTGAATATTATTAGATTAATATTCTTTTGTTTATTTGAATTCAATTTTAAATCCAACAACCGGAACTTCCTCAACCGGCATTTTAAAAGTATTTCTGATTACCAATGCATCTTTTTTCTGCTTCCACTGTAGTTTTGCATTGCTTCCTAGCATACTTACTGATGCAATTTTTTTCCCTGAAAGATTTGAATCTTTCCCTAAAGAATTAATAGTTACATCCGCAGTTGGCTCACCAAGGCAAAAAGCAAAAAGTGTATCTCCTTTAGTAGTGAAGCGAATATCCTGTGCAGTGTATTTCAATTTATCCTCATTAAAACTACCGCTTTTTACTACGGATTGTGATGCAGGTTTCTCTCCATAGACTTTCCATGGGCGCGAGCCATAGATTCCTTCGCCATTTACAGAAGTCCACATTCCTATTTCATTTACGATTTTTAGCACATCCGGTTCAAGATCGCCTTCAGGAGTTTGAACAATATTTATTAATAAATTTCCATTTTTGCTTACAATGTCTACCAACATCTGAATCACTTCTGTTGCACTTTTATATTTTTGACCGGTACGATAAAACCAATCGCCGATTGAAGTATCAGTTTGCCATGGAAAGGGACTGATAGAATCCTGCACGCCGCGCTCCAGATCCTGCACCCAAGTGCCATCAGAAGGTTCTTTGCATGTATAAACTGCTTCGAGATTCCCGTCGTTTTTTGCAATGTCCTGGTTGTAAAAATGGGCAAGCATGTTTAATCCATATTCTCCAAAAGGAAGTTGGCTATCAGAATAAAGGAGATCGGGATGATAATTGTCAATGAGTTCTTTGATGCTAAAAAACCATTCTCTTTGCCATTCTTTATTAATGCTTAACCATCCGTTATCATTGGGATCTGCTTTGGCATGATACAGATCCTGGTACAACGGGTTGGCTCCATCATAGGGAATTCCTTTCATTGGCCCTGATGTGTCTGCTCCATGACTTGGTTGAAACCATGTAAAACTTGCTCCCAAATGTTCGGATACGCCAAACCGTAATCCTTCTTTTTTTGCTGCCGCCTGCCATATTCCTACCACATCTTTTTTGGGACCATAATTCACTGCATTCCATTTATGAATTTTTGAATTCCATAGAAAGAAATCATCATGATGCGTACCCATGCTTACAAAATATTTTGCGCCTGCTTTTTTATAAAGCGCCATCAGTTTTTCGGGATCCCATCTTTGGGCTTTCCATAAAGGAATAATGTCTTTGTAACCAAACTTAGACGGATGACCATAATGCGCTAAATGATATTTATAATCTGCGCTGCCTTCCTGGTACATTTCCCTTGCGTACCAATCGCCCTGACGTGGAACTGCCTGTGGTCCCCAATGCGCCCAAATTCCAAATTTTGCATCACGAAACCATTCGGGATATTTATACTGATGAAGAGATTCCTTGTTCGGTTTAAATGGCCCTTCTTCTTTCTGTGCTATCTGTGCGTTTGATAAAAAATGAAATGATGCTGAGAGAATCAGCATTAAAAAAAATTGTCTCAAAAATTTTATGGGCATGGTTTACTGTTTAAGGAATTGGAAATAGAATCATTTATTTTATTTGCTTTAGTAAGAAAGTGCTTTTCAAAGATGCTTATTTTTTTGCTTAGATGAGTTATTGAAAAATTCTTTTTAAAAATATTTATTTTTAAAAATTACATAAAAAATTTTTTTCGAATAGATGTTATCGTAAATCCAGCCATATCACTCCATGATAAGGACTGTTTAATTCTACATTTTTTTTGCTTTGCGGGCCTAACTCTTCAGGTTTATGAAATTTAGTGCCCATAGGTTGTATCGCATTCATGATACCAATATTTCCCCCGGGATAATTTACAGTGGTGTTTGTATTATAAGCACCTTTTGGATTATTTGTTTTCAGCATTTGTAAAAACATATCGTCATTGCCCATGTAAATCTTAAAGGGAATTTCGCTGGTGCTAATCTTTACCCAATACACATTTTCATGATTGCCTTTGAATTCGGGATAGACCCAACTTTCACCCGTAGTGGTGTTATTATAATTTTTTTCCCAAACGTCAAATTGCAATCCTTTCAACCTGTTTTTCCAAACGTGGTAAGGCCCGCGGCCGAGCCACTGCATGGCCTTGATATCTTTTTCAGGATAATTAAATGTGATTCCCATATAATCAGCTTCCCCTCGTTGGCTAAATGTATAAGAAATTTTTGCAGGCTCGTCAGGAGTAAATGTCCATTCAACTTTTAACCAGTTTTTATCTTCTTTATAATGTGAAAATATAACCACAGTATCATTTTCTTTTTTGTAGTTGAATGAATCCATCTTTAAGTCGAAACCTGCTAATGCAGGGCCGCCTGATAATGAAATCAGTGAATCGTTTCTCATTACTTTTTCAAGATATCCATTTGTCTTGCTGAAATAAAATTTTACATTTCCATTTTCTACGATAAGCGTTTGATCATCACCGTTAGTTTCAATTTCAGGTGAAGATGAAGTTTTTCTAATCCATTTATCTGCTACCTGGGCGGGTGTATGAAGAGGCCAGCTCCAGGTAAATATTTCCTTACCATGATTGTCAATTGCGGTAAGGTACAAAGCATCGCTGGATGACCATGAAGATGGAAGATTTAGGTCTATGAATCTCTTTTCTCCAGGTTCGATGGAGACAGCAGGAACCACGCCTGCATAGTCTATTGTAGTTGTTACATTTTTATCGTTTGGATTTCCAAAAGCTACCAACTTCCATTTAAAAGTGCATTGGTTCAAATTTGTAAACAGGTACCTGTTTTCTACCAATAATTTTCCATCAAAGCCTTTCGGAATATACCTTTGACCGATATATACCGGTGACCATATTTCTTTTATCGCGTAAAAACTTCCTTCCTTTTCGCGATGTGGGCCTACAATTCCATCGGGCGCATTATTTCCATGTGTATCTATACTGTCATGTTCATCTCGGCGTACAATTCCTTCGTCTGCAAAGACCCAAAGAAAGCCTCCGGCGCTGTGAGGCATCTTTCTCATCACGTTCCAATAATCGTCTAAGCCTGACCCGGATCCCCCATCATATATGCCATGCAAAAATTCAGTAGGAAAAAATATTTCTGTTCCATACAAAGAAGTATTTTCTAAATAATTATAATCAGGATAATGTTTGGTATTGGTACCGTTAAATTTTTCCCATGGATGAATTACGATTCTTTTTTGCGGATCGTATAAATCATAATCATTGTCGAGATTGCGATTAAAACCTCCCTCATTTCCATTATCCCATATTACAATAGAAGGATGATTTACGTCACGACCAATCATTTCTTTTACTAACCTGTGACCCGTACTATCATCATAAAAATGTTGCCATCCGGTTAGTTCATCAAGCACCATTAATCCCATAGAATCACAGGCATCTAAAAAATCAATATCTGGCGGGTAATGCGACATCCTAACCGCATTCATATTCATCTCTTTTATTAAAGTAATATCTTCAATATTTATTGATTTACTGGTGGTGCGTCCGCTTTCCGGCCAAAAGCTATGATGATCTACGCCTTTGAACATTACCTTTTTTCCATTGAGATAAAAACCATCATGGGGTCTCAATTCCACCGTGCGGAATCCAAATTTTTGCTTTACGGTATGAACAATTTTACCTTCATTATTCTTCAATGAAACGGTGACAGTATAAAGGTTAGGAAACTCTGTACTCCATAATGCCACATCTTTGTATTGCTGTTGCAGGACAGACAGGGTATCATTGGCAGCTACAGGGCTAGAGACAGATTTCAATTTTTGAAAACCATCTGTTTTTTCAATATTTGCTTCTAAAGAATATCCTTTTTCAACATTGGCCGTAAAAACATCCACACTGAAATTACCATCCGCCTGCGCATTAATTGCCAATCTTTTGATATGAATTTTTGGAAGTATTTCTAAATATACAGGTCGAAATATGCCTCCAAAAATCCAGAAATCACCATCACGCTCAGCCCTGTTGATACTCGCGTTTGCTGACCTTTTACTCACTTCCACTTCGAGCAAATTTGATTTTCCAAACTTCAATAACGGAGTGATATTATATTTGAACTGATAAAACGCACCCTGGTGAATTTTGCCTGCTAACTTTCCATTTACTTTTACTTTCGTGTCGGTCATGGAGCCTTCAAATACAATATTCACCTGCTGATTCTTCCAGCTTTTATCAACTTTGAAATGATACCGGTAGCGCCCCACCTCATCACCCGGAGATTTTTCTCCTCCATAATTATAGGTACCAAAGCCTTGTAATTCCCAACATGAAGGAACGGGAATCGTTGTCCATTTGCTGCTATTACTGCCTCCGGTGCAATAGAAATCCCATGGCACCGTATGATCTTTATCAGTTCCTGATAAATATTTAATAATTGTTTGCTGACTATAGGCAGAAAAAGTAAAAAGTAAATTGATCAGAATTAAAAAGGCAAAACGTTTTTTGTTCATGAAATAGAAGGGATTTTTTAAAACTTCTTTTTTGGTGATAAAATCGAAAATTTTACATTTTGGAAATTTAGTGAAATAACTCTTATCCCGAATAAAAAAAGAAATTTCCAAAATTTTTTCTTCTGTTCATTAAGATGGAATATTGAAGGATATCACAATTTTATTTTTAACGGTTTGATTTGCCTTTGCCCATTTACAATTTAATAAATTGAAGGTTATTTTATTTTAGCATCCAACCAAATTCAATTTGATACATTAAAGTTCGAACATCATTTTTAATCAGATTCCGGAAGACGGGAAAATTTCAAAATGGATGTTTAAAGATAAGCAGGCTGCATATTAAATCATTACCTTTGCGCCTCTAAAAAAATGATGCAGAATGATAAGTGTAAATAATGTAACGCTGGCATTTGGCAAAAGAGTTTTATTTGATGAAGTAAATCTCAATTTTGTAAAAGGGAATTGTTATGGAATTATTGGAGCTAATGGCGCGGGGAAAACTACTTTCCTAAATATAATCAGTGGCGAAATAGAACCCAACAAGGGAAGTGTAAGTTTTACTCCGGGCGAACGCATGGCGGTATTAAACCAGGACCAGTTTCAGTTTGAAGAAGTCTCTGCTTTAAATACTGTGATGATGGGGCACAAGAAAATGTGGAATACAATGCTGGAAAAAGATGCCATTTACATGAAGGAAGATTTTAATGAAGAAGATGGAATGAGAGCCGGCCACCTTGAAGCAGAATTTGGTGAAATGGGAGGTTACACTGCTGAAAGTGATGCGGCTACATTGTTGAATGAATTAGGCGTTCCTGATGATTTACATCAAAATTTAATGCGTGATATTGCAGCTAATATTAAAGTAAGGGTCTTGCTGGCACAGGCTCTGTTTGGCAATCCTGATATTTTATTATTGGATGAACCTACCAACAACCTTGATGTGCATACGGTTTCATGGTTAGAGAATTTTTTAGCTGATTATCAAAATATAGTTTTGGTAGTGAGCCACGATCGTCACTTTCTGGATGCAATATGTACACATGTTGCAGATGTAGATAAACAAAAAATAAAGATTTATACCGGTAACTATACTTTCTGGTACGAGAGCAGCCAACTGGCAGCACGGCAGGCTACAGACAAGAATAAAAAACAGGAAGAAAAAAAGAAAGATCTCCTTGAATTTATTGCACGATTTAGCGCAAATGCTTCCAAATCCAAACAGGCTACGTCACGTAAAAAAGCGTTGGATAAACTGGTATTTGAAGACATCACACCGAGCAGCAGAAAATACCCGGGCATCATTTTTAAACCTGAAAGGGACCCTGGAAATCAAATTCTAAATGTTCAGAAATTATCCAAAAAAGCAGAAGGAAAAACCTTATTCCACAATGTAAATTTTGATGTAGTAAAAGGACAAAAAATTGCATTTCTTAGTAAAGACCCTGTGGCGCTCACCTCTTTTTTTGAAATTATCAATAACAGGATGAAGGCGGATAGCGGAAAATATGAATGGGGAACGACCATTACCACCGCTTATTTGCCAAACGATAATTCCGAATTTTTTACAGGTAGTCTTTCCCTGATGGATTGGCTGAGACAATATGTGCCCGCGCATTATACAGACGTAGATGAAGATTTTTTAAGAGGTTTTTTAGGAAAAATGCTTTTTAGCGGTGATGAAGTTAAAAAGAAAATCAATGTACTTAGCGGCGGCGAAAAAGTAAGATGTATGATCAGCAGGATGATGTTGCAAAATCCGAATGTGCTAATTCTTGATGAACCTACCAACCATCTCGACCTGGAAAGCATCACTGCATTTAATGATGGCATGATTAGTTTTCCCGGTATCGTTTTGATGACCACACATGATCACCAGTTGATGCAAACTACCGCCAACCGTATCATAGAAATTACGCCCAAAGGAATTATAGACAGGCTTTGTACATACGATGAATACCTGGAAGATGAGAGAATAAACGTGTTACAGGAAGATATGTATAATTAAATTCCAGGCAGCTATCTTCAATAGAATCATTATGACTGATTTAAAATAAATAATTGTTGATGAATTAATTTTGGCATGTCAGGAGTCGGCTAGAAGACTGAGCAATATTAAGCCGGGCTGAACGATATTATTTCTCCACGATCAGGATAATTAATCCAAAGAAGTTTTTCAAAACGGGGTCACTTACACAAAATCATACCACCAGCTTTTTTCCTTATAATCTTCTATCGGTATTACTATATTTTCAGTATGGAAGGAACTGATCAGTGTTGAAACATCTACTTTTATAGTGTTGATGCAATTGGTCACTAAATCATTTCTAAACCCGTTTTCTCCCATTTCTATAACAAAATTCGAAGCAATGATCCGGGAAAAAACTTTTCCTAAATCAATCATTTTACGTTGACTCAAACCCATCATTAAAGTAAAATCAATATCTTTTTTAAAGAAAGAACAAGCCTTTTGGGTCAGATTAAATTCTTCCAGGAATTGGTAAATATTCATTTCTTTTTTCCGTTTCATCAACTTAGCGATCATTTCTCCTATTTGTGTATAAAGCATTTCATTTGATCCTTCAAATATCTGAAAAGCTCTGCTATCCATGATGCCACGACCGCCAATATTACTTATCCTGTAACCGTTGGCTCTGGACAATTGGGTGAAGGTCTGTGAAGATTCCTGCATCAGATCTGTCACATAGGCTTTCATTGAATTGGCCTGGATACCCTCTGCAGAAAGGTCATTCTCTATACCGCTCACCTGACTGCTCCTGAAACACATCGAAGAAACAACGGTAAAGGCACTTTGAATTTGGGAAATCTGATATTGAACCTCGTCCAGTTCGATCAACTTCTTCCCACCCACGATTCTCTGATTACATTGTTTTAACGCCTCGTCCAGCATTCTTTTTATAAATCCCATCGCCATGCCGGGAAATTGCAACCTGCTCCGGTGAAGTATATCCAGCATCATTTTTAGCCCCGACGTTTGAGGCACTAATTTATATGGTTCGGGTACCAGGATGTCCACCCTGTTTCTACCATAAGGAATCAGTTCGAGACCTAAATTATTATACACCTGCTTCACCACTATTTGTTGTTTTTCCTTAGACACATCGCAAATAAAGAAATCAATATCACGATTAAGCTCACCGTTACTATTCCTTTCCCGTGAAGTGATCAGCCAGTAATTGGCCATCCCTGTGAGGCCCTGCCAATGTTTTACACCCTTTACTTTATAAGAATTTCCAACACGCTCATTCCAGGTTTGCATATTTAATGCATCACTTCCAAAATCAGGTTCCGTAATCATCAACCCATCCATATTTTGTTTCTCTAAAAAGTTTTTAAAAATGGCTTCCTTCACAGATTCATTCGCATATTTAGCTACCGGCTCTAAAAACAAAGCGATGTTGATCCCAAATATTAAGGATAAGGAGATGGACTCATAAGAAGCTGCTGATAAAACTCCCAGGCATTCTTTTACTTTAATGCCCCGTCCGCCATAATTTTCCGGAATCGCCACCGCTAATGGTCTTGCTTCCATGATTTTATTTAATTCATCCGGGCTTAAACCTCTTTCAATGGCAAATTCATTTCCACCAAATTTTTTTTCAAAAACTTCTTTTAATACTTTTTCATAATTCTCCAGGTAATCCGAAAACTCACTGTTCATATATTAGATGTATTTCATTTAAATTATTTTGCGAAATTACGATACCTAATAATAAGGTATTATTAAAAACAAACATTTCATTTTGTTTGAATTCCCCCTTACGATGAATATTTAGAAGATGAAAGAACAAACGTGTTGCAGGAAGAAATGTAAAATTGAATTCCAGGCAGCTATCTGCAATAGAATCATTATGGCTGATTTAAAATAAATAATTGATGATGAATTAATTTTGGGATATCAGGAGTCAGCTAACAGCATGAGCAATATTAAGCTGCTTTAAAATTTCTATCTGAATCCTTCCTTTGTTGAGTATCCTGTCTAAAAAATGAGGAGGTGTAAACCAGGTATATTTATTAAACTCTTTTATTAAATGACAAGAATCATATAAGTTACCCATTTCGCAAAGTTCAATAGTGTCTGCAGTGGGATGATTAATATGTATAAGAAAAATTTTATTTCCCTAAAAGAAATTTAAACCCGATGCCAAAATTATTTACCAGGTTTGAATTCAAATTTACGCCAGCTGAAAAATTATTTCCTTTTGTAGTAGAGATAGAGGAGGATGTAGAACTTGAATTTTCTGTTTTTGTGCCTCCATAAGAAACGGAAAATAGATTTAGCATTGATAATTCCATTTGCATTCTCTTACATATTGCATAGGATATCCCGGGGGTAAAAGAAAGTGTACCGGTATTATAAGTATATCTTGAACCATCGCTTCCAATTTGGAAAGGCTCGTAGGTAGCCCTTGAATAATTGTAAACCGCATCTGCTTCTCCGAAAAAATAAAAACCTTTAGCCAATGGTTTATATTTTCTATAAAAGACACCGGCGCCATATTGATACGATTTATAACTGGTAGTATTATTTGTATAACCATAAGACAGGATAATTCCCGCTACATTATTGTCTTTTATAACTTTACCAAATTGAATGTTTGTATTAAATGATTCATTTTTACCAATGTTACCGTTTTGGTTTTTAGAACTATTAAAGCCAATGCTCCCTCCTAACAAATAACTTCCCTCATTAATTTGTGCATTGGATGTAATTGCAGCGCAAAAGAAAATTGCGAACGATAGTAAAATTTTTGTTTTCATAATGATTTAATTTTTAGTTGTTACAAAAGAATTGATTAATCTTTAATAAAAAGAGATTGGCATTTTGTTTAACAACATATTATCTTAACCAAATACTAAATTGAAATGATGATGCAGCGTTTTAAGAAACTTTTGGAAAGTTTTTTACAAAAGTTTTTTTACAAAAGAGAGTTTAATAACTTTCTAAAAGTTAGATACGATGAAAAACTTTTGGAAAGTTTATTTCAAAAGTTTTTTTACAAAAGAGAGTTTAATAACTTTCCAAAAGTTAGACACGATGAAAAACTTTTGGAAAGTTTTTTTGGAAAGTCTTTTACAAAAGTGAGCTTAATAACTTTCCAAAAGTTAGTTTCTCATCGGGGTTTCCGGTGAAGTTCTTTTTAATTCAATATTTATAAACCGGAAAACCCCTCTGGGACATCTTACTTTCCAAAAGTTTGATGGAGTATGAAAGAACAATTAAGAAACTTTCGGAAAGTTTTTTTGGGAAATCTTTTATAAAAGTAAGCCCAATAACTTTCCAAAAGTTTGACTATAGATTGAAAAGAATACATTTGATTTGTAAAAAACATAATCCATGGACATAACCAATTATAAAAAAGGAACGGCCTCTGTATGGGGCGGTGAAGACGAAGAATTCTACCAGGGAGCGGTAACTTCGCCATTAGTAAAAAGTGTAACTTTTGCTTACAAAGATTTGGATGAATGGCATAATGTTTCTCTCGGGAAATCAGAAGGCTATATTTACAGCAGGAATACCAATCCTACTGTACATGTACTCGAAGAAAAAATCAGGATATTGGAAGGCGCAGAAGCGGCTACTTCTTTTGCTACAGGAATGGGCGCTATCAGCAATACACTGTTCACCTTTCTTACTCCAGGCAAAAGAGTGGTTTCTATAAAAGACACTTATGGTGGTACGAGCAAAATATTCCTTGATTTTTTGCCAGTGTATAATGTAGATGTGAAACTCTGTGATACCACAGATCATGAACAATTAGAAACAGAAATCGCAAAAGGATGTGACCTGGTTTACCTGGAAACTCCCACCAATCCTACCTTAAAGATAATTGATATAAAAAGGATAAGCGCTGCCGCAAAAAAAGTCGGAGCAATAGTAATTGTAGATAATACCTTTGCGAGCCCCATCAATCAAAATCCATTACAACTGGGGGCTGACCTGGTAATTCACAGCGCTACTAAATTTCTTTGCGGCCACTCTGATGCGATGGGCGGCGTACTTGCCGGGAAAAAAGAATTGGTTCAAAAAGTTTTTCAATTCAGAGAAATTAACGGAGCAAGTTTACAAGCCGATCCTGCCTATCTCATTGCGCGCGGAATGAAAACCCTGGAATTGCGTGTAGAACGTCAAAATGCATCAGCTCTGAAAATTGCTCAATATTTAAATTCACATTCTAAAGTGAGCAATGTTTTTTATCCTGGCCTTGAAACACACACCGGGCATTTAATTGCCAAACAGCAGATGCGCGGATTTGGTGGCGTTTTAAGCTTCTCTTTGAATGGGAATTATGATATGGTAAAGAAATTTTTGCCAAAATTAAAATTAGTACATCTCGCCGCCAGTTTAGGTTCTGTAGGTACTTTGGCAGGGCCGCCAAGAACTACAAGCCATGTGGAACTTACTGAAGAGCAAAGAAAATTATTGGGCATTCCTGAAAGCCTCATCCGGTATTCTGTAGGTATAGAAAATGTGGAAGATCTTTTGGAAGATTTGGAAAGGGGATTGGCTTCTTTGTGATTTTTTAAAAAATGAAAAAATGGCTGTTAACTTTTAAAAGTATTGGAAGAGGTGGATACAATCATCATTGAAATGCGACATTATTTTTTGCAGAACTGATTCTATTCATTCTATTTGATTATATAAATTTGTTTAATAATCCACAGCAATGATATTATTGAATAAATTAAAATCTTGAATTCCGACTATTGAACACATCACTACATTGATTTTATATTTATCCTTTACCATCGGCGACAACTGTTTGGGTTTGGATGTAGTTGTTTTAATCCTTTTGGATAAAGACAAAATAATTACCAGGATCAAAAAAGAATTTCTTCTCCATTATCATTAAATAGTATAGAATTTGAAACAGGAATTCTAATTAGTAATAACTTTTATTCTAAAAGAAATGGGATAAAATGATTACCCCTTTCTTTGAAAATTTTCAGTATAGCGAATTATATTATGAATAGCATGAGCAAAAAAACTTTTGCTAAGAATTTATTTTTTAACTGAATTCTAACAATAGGTTTTTTTGCACTTTATATATTTGCACATCGTTTTCTTGCTCTTTTACCAGTGTATGATGCCCCGCGAATATTTTGTATATCCTGCCAATAGATATAAATATATCTATCAAACGACTTTCTGCAATTTGGTAAAGTGATGCTGATGAACCGATCCTATAGCTCTTATTTTGTTATCCGTTTGTGTGGTTACCCTTATTTAGTAACCAGGCTCATTCTGTTAATGATATAATAGCTAATGTCTCTAACTCCTAAAAAAACCGAATAACAGATAATTATCGTCTATCTATCTATGTTATAATATAAAACAGGTTAACCATGCATGTACGTTTATCAGGAATTCTTCGCACTTCTCTATTTTTTTGTTGCTTTTGTATTTTCAGCTTTACCGGTATTGCGCAAAACAGTTCGACGGGTGTAAGTTTGTATACTCCTTATACAAGCATCTCTGTTTCCCCCGGGCAGACGATCAATTATGCCATCACCGTTATCAATAACACCAATTCAATCCGCAATGTAGATGTCTCGGTACTTGGAATACCCAAAGATTGGGCATATACCCTAATGTCCGGCAGTTGGAAGATCAGTAAAATTTCTGTGCTGCCGAAAAAACAGGAAGCGCTTTCTCTGCAGGTGATGGTTCCTCTAAAAGTAAATAAGGGATCATACCGGTTTGAGGCAAGAGCAAAAGGCTTTGCGGTTTTGCCATTAAAAGTGGTAATATCCAAACAAGGATCCTATAAAACAGCGTTCTCATCCAGTCAGTCTAACCTGGAAGGGCCTGCCAGCACAACCTTTACCTTTAATGCCAGTTTAATGAATCAGACGTCTGATACTCAATTTTATGCATTAAACGCGGAAGCACCTCCGGGATGGAATGTAGCTTTCAAAGTTAGTTTTAAGCAAGTGGCTTCGGTCAACGTGGAACCTGGCCGTACACAGACCATGACAATTACAGTGAATCCTCCTGACCAGGTTCCTGCAGGTACTTATAAAATCCCTGTGCTTGCTGTATCAAGTAATACTTCGGCAGATTTCGAGCTGGAAGTAGTCATCAGTGGTTCTTATGGTATGCAACTTACTACACCCAGTGGTTTATTGAGTACTGATATTACTGCAGGAGATGAAAAGCGTCTACAGATATCCGTTATAAATACTGGTTCTGCAACATTGAAAAATATCTCCATGAGCTTTGCAGCGCCTACGAATTGGGACGTGACATTTGATCCCAAACAAATTGATATGCTTGCGCCCGGACAGACAGCACAGGTATTTGCTACTATAAAGGCAGATAAAGATGCGATAGCCGGAGATTATGTAACAGACCTGACAGCAAAAACCGCAGAGACATCATCGAAGGCCGAATTCAGAGTTTCTGTAAGAACGTCTATGCTTTGGGGTTGGGTAGGTATTATCATCATATTATTGGCAATCGGATGTGTATATTATTTATTCCGTAAATATGGAAGGAGGTAAGCAATGAACCACCAACCGATCATAGAGCTTATTGAACTTACTAAAAAGTATGATACCCTTACAGCCGTTGATCATTTGAACTTGTCTGTAAGCAAAGGAGAAATTTTTGGTTTGCTGGGCCCCAACGGGGCAGGTAAATCAACCACGATATTAATGATGCTTGGATTGACAGAGCCTACCTCCGGAACACCAAAGGTCTGCGGCATTAATGCTACTATATCTCCTGTAGAAGTAAAAAAGCGGGTAGGATATTTACCTGATAATGTAGGGTTTTATGATGGCATGACAGGCCTGGAGAACCTTATTTACATTGCGCGGCTCAATAGCATGCCGCTAAAAACAGCTACCCAAAACGCCACTCAATTGCTCGAAAAAGTAGGACTGGCAGAAGCTGCAGGGAAAAAGACCGGAAAATATTCCCGTGGAATGCTTCAGCGACTGGGCCTGGCAGATGTATTAATTAAAAATCCTGAGGTCATCATCCTGGATGAACCCACACTTGGCATAGACCCGAAGGGGATACAAGATTTCCTGGATTTAATCGTGAAGCTCAGCCGTGAGGAAGGTCTTACAGTATTACTGTGCTCACACCATCTTTACCAGGTACAGCAGGTATGCGACCGCGTTGGCATTTTCGTAAGGGGAAAATTAATTGCTGAAGGAAATATTGATTCACTGTCCTCAAAATTATTTTCAGGCGAACTACTTACTATTGAAGCCGGGATAAGCATGCAAGATCAGGCAGAGTTGATATTGCCTTCACCTGTTGCCATTAGCAACCTTAAAGATTCCTTGCTTGGAATAGATGGTGTAAAATCTGTTGTTTATGATGATGGGAAAATGAAAATTCCGTGTACAAAAGATCTATCGGCAACTATAGCGAAAAAAATAGTAGAATCAGGTATTGGATTAAATAGTTTGTCTAAAAAAGAATACGGCTTAGATGATATTTACCGCCGTTATTTTGAAAATGAAGAAACATTATAAAAGGAAGGAATAATGGAAAAAAGCGTTACAATAAATTATGAAAGAGTAATTCATCCTTTCTGGATAATGGTATATAAAGAAGTGTCTGAGCAGGTGCGTAGCTGGCGGTTTATTATATTGGGTGCACTGATGATTTTAACTTGTATGGGATCCTTATACACATCCATTACAAGCCTTTCTGCGGTTACCAAACCCAATGATCCAAATGCCCATCTCTTTTTTCTAAAGTTGTTTACTTCTTCCGATGGCACACTTCCACCTTTTCATGTTTTTATTGCATTCCTCGGGCCTCTAATTGGCATCAGTTTGGGATTTGATGCTATTAATTCAGAACAAAGCGGAAGAACATTGAGTCGTATTATGGCACAACCCATTCATCGGGATTATTTAATTAATGCCAAATTTGTAGCATCATTGATTGTCATCAGCGTAATGCTCCTGGCGCTTAATTTACTTGTCATAGGTGCAGGAATATTTGTGATTGGCATTCCTCCCACACTGGAAGAAGTTTTAAGAATATTTGCTTTCCTTGTGGTAAGCATTCTTTATGTAGCTTTTTGGCTCAATTTATCTATTTTTTTTTCGGTACGTTTTCGCCAGGCGGCCACCTCGGCATTGGCTTCCATAGCGTCATGGCTCTTCTTCTCTGTTTTTTATAAAATCATTATTGATCTCATCTCCAAAGTCATTGTTCCTTCCCCATATTCCACCTCTCCTGATGTGATAATAAGGTATCAGAAATTGATGTTGGCTTTATCCCGGTTTACCCCACGGCAATTATTCTCTGATGCAACTACGGCACTCTTTGTACCTTCCATTCGAAGCCTTGGCCCATTAACTGCGGACCAGGTTTACGGAGCCATCCCCAATCCTTTGCCATTAGGCCAAAGTCTTTTAATCATCTGGCCACAACTTACAGGACTTATAGCAGCAACCGTATTGTGTTTTGCTCTTTCCTATGTAGTTTTTATGAGAAAAGAAATACGCTCCAGGTAACATCCACTATCGCCGTTACATCATTATGCATTGGTACAGGTCTTCTAAACCTGTGATGTTTTGCTACTTTCTTTTCTTCCTTTTGAAAAAAGAAATCTACATTATTTGTTGCTTTACTGTACTTCTACATTTTACCTCTATTCGAAAAACGCAGTGATTTAGTTAAACTACCTTTACATTGATTTATGTTACGCAATAAATTACATATACTAAGCGTGGCGGTGTTATTCTTAAATTTTACATCCTGCGGCCAGAATACTTCATCAAAAGAAAACAAGAAATTTATGTACACAAATGCATTGATACATGAGACAAGCCCATATCTTCTTCAACATGCGCATAACCCTGTTGACTGGTATCCGTGGGGAAAAGAAGCGCTGGATAAAGCGAAGAAAGAAAATAAGATGTTGCTGATAAGTATCGGGTATGCTGCCTGCCACTGGTGCCATGTGATGGAGCATGAAAGCTATGAGGATACTGCTGTTGCTAATATTATGAATGCAAATTTTATTTGTATAAAAGTAGATCGGGAAGAAAGGCCTGATGTGGACCAGGTTTATATGAATGCAGCTTATCTTATTAATGGAAATGGTGGCTGGCCACTGAATGCACTGGCTATGCCTGATGGTAAACCATTTTTTGCAGGTACTTATTTCCCCAAAGAAAACTGGATACAATTGCTGAAATATTTTTCAAATCTTTATAAAACCGACAGAGCAAAATTAGAAGAGCAGGCAGACAATGTATCAAAGGGGATAAGGGATATTGAAAATGTGCCAATGAATAACAGCACAGTTTCATTCAATATGAAAACGCTGGATGAAATGTTTTCAAACTTTCATAACAAGATAGATTTTGTAAGAGGTGGTACCAAAGGAGCCATGAAATTTCCTATGCCCGCTACCTGGGAATATCTTTTACAATATCATTATCTGAGCGGAAATAAAGAAGCGCTCAAAGCCGTGGAAACCACTTTGGATAATATGGCTAAAGGGGGAATTTATGACCAGGTTGGCGGTGGATTTTCCCGTTACGCAACAGATTCTTTATGGCATGCGCCGCATTTTGAAAAAATGCTTTACGACAATGCACAGCTTATAAGCCTTTACAGCCATGCTTTTCAGCTTACCGGAAATCCTTTATATAAAAAAATAGTTTATGAAACCATTGATTTTGTAAAATGGGAACTTACTTCGCCCGAAGGAGGATTTTATTCTTCTCTTGATGCAGACAGTGAAGGAAAAGAAGGAAAATTTTATGTTTGGAAAAAAGAAGGGATCCAAGATATTTTAGGGAAAGATGCGGATTTATTTGATGAATATTTTGGTATCACGGAAAGTGGCAATTGGGAATCAGGAGAAAATATTCCGGATATCAATATGGGCGAAAAAAATTTAGAAAAAAAATACGATCTCACGCATGATGAACTGGTTGGTAAAATTGATTCATTAAAAAATATTGTTTTTGAAGAAAGAAAAAAACGTATTCGTCCGGGTACGGATGATAAAATATTAACTTCCTGGAATGCACTAATGGTAAAAGGTTTAATAGATGCTTACCGGGCTTTCGGTGATAAAAGTTTTCTTTCGGTTGCAAAAATAAATTTAGATTTTCTTTTAAAAAATATTGAAACAAAGAATGGCGGTCTTTACCGGAATTATAAAAACGGTGAATCTACGATCAACGCTTTCCTTGATGATTATTCTTTTATGATAAATGCTTTGATCAGTTATTACCAGGTAAGCTTTGATGAAAATTATTTGCAAAAAGCAAATAACCTTGACCGTTATGTGGAAGAACATTTTTTTGATAAAACCTCCGGAATGTTTTTTTATACAGACGATCAATATAGTAATTTGATTGCGCGAAAAATGGAAGTTCCTGATAATGTAATTCCTTCATCTAATAGTGAGATGGCAAAAAATTTGTTGCTGCTCAGCCTTTATTTTGAAAATAAAAAATATGAAGACCAATCTTTGCAAATGGTAAAAAATGTGTCAGATGATATTCAAAAAACCCCCGGATACTACAGCAATTGGGCACAAGTGATGGCTTTGGAAATTCGTTCTCCTTACGAAGTGGCCATTGTAGGAAATGACTGGCAGCAAAAGCTTACGCAATTACAAAAAAAATATTTACCCAATACTATTTATCTTGGAGGGGACAGCGAAAGCGGCCTTCCGTTACTTGAAAATAAATTAGTGAAAGGCAAAACCATGATCTATGTCTGTGAAAATAAAACCTGCCAGCGCCCTGTAGAAGAGGTTTCAGAAGCAATGAAACAAATAAAAACAAAGTGATAAAGTATTATATCCTAACTTTAAAAAAGATAAAAGTTTGTATTCTACTCAAAAATTTGCAAGACTAATTCTTTAAGACATGAAAAAAATTTTTTTATGCTTCACTTTGGTTTTCTGTTTTTGTTTAGGAACATTTGGGCAATCTTATGTTAACGCAGATTTAAACATAACTGAACGACTTAAGACTTTTTTTTCAAACCATCTCTTCGAAAATGCTTATTTGCAATTTGATAAACCTTATTACGCAGCCGGCGATACTATTTATTTTAAAGCTTATGTAACGGAAGGCGAGCAACACCAACTTTCTGAATTAAGTGGTGTACTGCATGTAGATTTTATTGATACTGAAAATAAAATTGAGCAGTCATTAAAATTGCAATTGGACAGTGGCCTTGCATGGGGCGACTTTGCTTTGCCCGATTCATTGCCGCCAGGTAATTACAGAGTAAGGGCATATACTCAATTGATGCTTAATAATGGACAATCAGAATTCTTTGACCTGATAATTCCTGTCGCATCATTAAAAGAAATCCATTTATCCGCAAATCTGAATAATGAACCCTTGAAAGATGTAGAGGATAAAGTTGATCTTCAGTTTTTCCCGGAAGGAGGTAAACTTGTTACCGGTATCAGATCAAAAGTAGGTTTTAAAGCAATTGATGCAAATGGTTTAGGTTTTAATATAAAAGGTGTAATACTTGATAACAACAATCAACAGGTCTGCTCATTTTCATCTTCACATCTGGGCATGGGATATTTCTTTCTTTCTCCCGAAGAAGGCAAAACGTATCAAGCAAAAGTAGATTTTGGCGATGGCACAAAAAAGATAATTGATTTACCAATAGCTGAAGCCTCGGGTATAACATTATCAGTTGGTAACCAATCTATTTCAAAAGTATCATTCACCATACAGACAAATGATGCTTTTATTCCTTCTAACAGGCATAAAAATTTTCTCTTACTTATTTATTCCGGAGGGAAAACCATTACTTATACCTTGAAACTGGAAGCCCAAACAATTACTCTTGACATGCAAAAAAGGCTTCTTAAAACAGGAGTTAATAAAATAACTTTATTTTCAGAGAATGGTGTACCGTTATGCGAACGTTTATTCTTTGTACAAAACAATGACCTGATTAGCTTACAACTTGATACAGCGAAAGCAGAATACAAAAAGAGAGAAAAAGTCAGTTTACTGCTGAATGCAAAAGATCCAACAGATTCAACTGTTGCAGGGCATTTTTCAGTTTCTGTAACAGATGAAAGCAAAGTGCCTGAAGACGTAAATAATGAACATACTATTCTAACTAATCTTCTGCTTACTTCAGAGTTGATGGGCTATGTAGAGCAACCTAATTATTATTTTAATGATACCAGTGAAAATGCCCGCGATAACCTGGATGCATTAATGCTTACGCAGGGTTACCGCCTTTTTGAATGGAAGCAGGTGATGGATACTAATTACACGCCTTTAGTTTATCAGCCGGAAAAAGCGTTGGAAATTAGCGGCAAAATAACGAACCTGACTGGAAAACCCTTAGCAAATGGTACAGTTAATTTGATACCTACTCAGGGCGGCTCTGTGTTAAGCAGTGTTTCCGATAGTATAGGTGTGTTTCACTTTTCAAATATTGCTTTTACCGATACAACTCATTTTGAATTAAGCGCTGTAAATTCAAGGGGTAAAAACTACACAAAGATCATCTACTTCAATGACAATATTGAACCTGAAGTATCTGTAAACCCACGCCTCGCTTCGCATATTGTTAATGATTCGGTCATGTCAGTTTATCTCGAAAATGCGAAAAGTGTCAGAGAAGAAGATATAAAATATGGCAATGGTAAAGCCATAGTGCTAAAAGAAGTAAAAGTAAAAGCCAAAAATCAGGATGATCAATATCGCACACAAAGTCTTGCCGGTGCAGGGCACGCCGACCAGGTAATGCATGCTGATGAAATTGAAAGGGTAGGTGGACAATTATCAACCAGTTTAAATGGGAGACTGCATGGTATTGGGTTCTTTCAAAATGCTCCTTATTTAACGCCATTTGATACAGGACCCATGATAGTAGTCCTTGACGGAAGTGTAGCTAACTTACGGAATAAAACTGGTAAAATTGAACCTTATGATGTAAATGTCATTCCTTCATCCCAGATAGAAACAATTGAAGTGCTAAAAAATGCCAGCGCAAGTATGTATGGCATGGAAGGAGGAAATGGGGTATTGGTTATTACTACCAAAAGGGGCGATGAAATGTCTGATAATATTGCATCTGTTGGAGTGCTATCTATTGCTCCAATGGGCTTTTACAAAGCAAGAAAGTTTTATTCACCAAAATATGATTATACCAATGCAAATTCAGAACGGCCTGATCTACGCTCCACCATTTACTGGAACCCGGAAATCAAAACCGGAAAAGATGGCAATGCGTCGTTTGATTATTATAATGCGGATGGTACAGGAACTTACAAAGTAACCATTGAAGGTATTGATGATTACGGCAATATTGGAAGGTTGGTGTATCGGTATAAGGTGGAATAATTATTTTCCCTCTTCAATTGCACTATTTCTAAATAAAAAGATTGCGTCGGATGATCATTTAGGATTAGTTTTGCAGCCGGTTTTTCCGTATATTTCAAATTGTTTCTAAGTGAAGAAAGGTTTCCTACTAATCATTACCCTGTTAGCATTTAATTTTTGCTTTGCACAACAAAAACATACCATCAGTGGCACCGTGAAGGATCAGAATACAGGTGAGACACTGATAGGAGCGAGCATTATATTACTCGAAAATCCGGAAATGGGCGTTCTAAGTAATGGGTATGGGTTCTATTCGATTACAGCTCCGGAAAGAAATTACACTTTAGTAGCCAGTTTTTCGGGATATAAAAATGATACAGTGAAAGTTTCACTTACAAAGAATATCATGGTGCCAGTTAATTTATCACCCGCCGGAACTGAATTGCAGGAAGTAGTCATAACCGCAAGAAGAAATGATAATATCACACGCACTTTGCCGGGAATGCAGAAATTATCAATAGAAGAAATAAAAGACGTTCCTGTTATATTTGGCGAAAAAGATATTTTAAAAACCATTCAGTTATTACCCGGTATCAAATCGGGTGGCGACGGATCTACCGGATTTTTTGTCCGGGGCGGCAGCGCTGATCAAAATTTAATTTTACTGGATGAGGCTACTGTTTATAACGCTTCTCATTTGCTTGGTTTTTTTTCTACATTTAATTCAGATGCCATCAAGGATGTAACTATTTATAAAGGAGATATGCCCGCACAATTCGGTGGGAGGTTATCTTCTTTGTTGGACATCACTATGAAAGATGGCGATGACAAGAATTACAAAGTGAGCGGCGGAATAGGAGTGATAGCATCACGGATAAATGTAGAAGGTCCGATTGTAAAGAATAAAGGTTCGTTTATGATCAGCGCCAGGCGTACTTATGCCGACTTGTTTTTGAAACTCTCAAAAGATTCTGACGTCAATAAAAGTATCCTTTATTTTTACGACATCAATGCAAAAGCCAATTACCAGTTAGACAACAAAAACAAGTTATTTTTATCAGGATATTTCGGGCAGGATGATCTTGGGTATAGCAATCAGTTTGGAATTAAATGGGGCAATACTACCGGTACGTTTAGATGGAATCATATTTTTAACAGCAAATTATTTTCTAACACTTCTTTTATTTACAGCAATTATAACTATAATATCAGCATCAACCAAACCACCAATAATCTTGAAATCATTTCTAAAATAAAAGATTTGTCTCTAAAAGAAGATTTGCAATATTTTGCCACAAACAGGAATAAGGTAAATTTTGGATTCAATGTTACCAGACATGTATTTAGTCCCGGCGAGTTTCAAACTTCTGCAACATCAAGCTATAATCCCCTGATACTTCAGGATAAATATGCCCTGGATGCTGCAGCTTATGTATCGGACGAGTGGAGTGCTACGGATAGATTAAAAATTATTTCAGGCCTGAGGTTATCTTCTTTTAGTGTATTAGGACCTGGTAATTTTTACACTTATGATGTATATGGTAATGTAACCGATACGGCTACTTATTCTTCGGGAAAAATAGTGAAATCCTATTTAAACCTTCAACCCCGGTTTGCGGCTACTTACCTGTTAAATAAAATAAGCTCCCTCAAAGTTTCCTATTCCCGTAATGTGCAAAATCTTCATTTGCTTTCCAATTCTACAGGCAGCAATCCTACCGATTTGTGGATACCCAGCAGTAACAATGTAAAACCAGAAATTTCTGACCAGGTTTCTACTGGTTATTATCGAAATCTCCGTAATAACAGATATGAATTTTCGGCAGAAATTTATTACAAATATTTACAAAATCAAATTGATTATAAAAATGGAGCACAGTTGGTCGCAAATGTAAATGTTGAATCGCAATTGCTGTATGGGAGAGGCAGGGCGTATGGATTGGAGTTATTTGCGAAAAAGAAATATGGAAGATTAACGGGGTGGATAAGTTATACGCTTTCCCGCACTGAACGCCAGATAGACGGAATTAATAATAATTTATGGTATCCTGCCACACAGGATCAAACTCATAACGTAGCCATTGTAGCCATATTTAAAGCTAATAACAAATGGACCTTTTCAAGTGATTTTGTTTATAACACAGGGAATGCGGTCACCTGGCCTTCCGGAAAATATACTGTAAACGGGCAAACTATTTTTTTATATACAAATAGAAATAGTTACCGGATGCCTTCCTATAACCGGCTTGATATAAGCGCTACTTTGCAAGGGAGGAAAACAAAAAAATTTGATGGAAGCTGGAACTTCTCAGTTTATAATGTTTACGGCCGTGAAAATCCTTATTTTATACAATTTCAAAATGACCCGGAAGATCCGGAAAAAACACAGGCAGTACAATATTCATTATTCAGATGGGTGCCGTCTATTACTTACAACTTTAAATTTTAAAATGCATGCGATATTTTAAAATAAAATATTTAATAGGAAGTTTATTTATTCTCTCCGCTTTGTATGGTTGCAAAAAAGTGATCAATGTAAAACTGGATAATGCGGGCATACAAACTGTCATTACAGGAGAAGTAAATAACGATCCGGGGCCTTACAAAGTAAATATATCAAAGTCGGTAAATTATTCCTCAGACAATATTTTTCCTCCTGTATCCGGAGCATTTGTAACTATTACGGGTAATGGTTTGATTGATACTTTATCAGAAACATCGCCTGGAATTTATGAAACACATAATTTGCTTGGCATACCAGGCAATAGTTATTCATTGTATATTTCAATAAATGATACGGTATATACTGCTACATCAATAATGCCACAACCTGTTCCTCTGGATTCCATTAGTTTTATTGCGGGAAGAGATAATAATATTTATGCAGTTGCTAATTTTCAGGATCCACCTGGCGTCCCTAATTTTTACCAGTTTATTGAATATGCTAACGGAGTGAGATTTAGTAACGGCAGAGGAAATTCAGTCTTTGACGACCGTTTGTCGGATGGGAGATACATAAACCGTCTTTTATATGATGATAGTACTGATATAAAATTGGGTATCACTTTAGAAGTGCAAATGAAATGTATTGACCAGGCTGTATATACTTATTGGAATGAACTTTTGGAGATCTCCGGAGGCGGGGGCTTTTCAAGTCCTACACCTGCAAACCCAATGAGTAATATCAGTGGAGGTGCATTAGGTTATTTTAGTGCCAATACTACAACCAGCAGAAGTGTTTTAATACAGTAGAATGACTTCTATCTCATTTTTATAATTTGGAAAAAGAAAATGGTGTTATTGTAATCAAAAAAAATGTCCCTCGTCAGAAGAACATTTTAAAGAGTTTTACCGCAATAATTTCTGCAGTTGATTTGAGGTTTTAGATTCATTAAAGCTTACACATTTTAGATGTGTTCATTCGTTTTTCGGATAGTTGGATATTTTAAAATTTTTCTTTTGGGTAATGGATAAAATTTGTTTTTGGTTTTTTTACGACTTTCGGATTCAGTTTTTCGATTGATATTGGGTTGATTGGATTTTTTTGTTTTCTTAGGATTTTTGGATGATGCGTTTCGTCCCGCTTTCTGATACAAAGATGCATCGTTTTTGCAAATATTGCCCTGCACTTTCGTTGAATATCCTTTTTATTTCGACGAAATGGAAGATTTTATCGTTTAGCCGTTTTGGGTACCTTTCAAAATAGAAGAAGGGGATCAAATTTTTAAATGAGTCCGATCATATTTAAAAGTCAGTAAAAGAATAAATATTGTGTTTTTCTATTTTTGAAAATAACACTCCTATAAGCGATCCGGCTTTGTAATACCAAACAAAAAAATGTCCCAGGTAAGTGGGACATTTTTAAGATTTTTAATCGCATTCATTTTTTAATTGCGATTGTGATTCAAGATTCATTAAAGCTTACACATTTTTTATGTGTTATTGGTTTTTCGGATAATGGTTTCCGGTAATTACCGGATTGGATAGTGGTTTTCTTTTCAGACAGTTGGATTTTTAAATGTTTTCTTTTTGGGTTCGGATAAAAACTGTTTTTGGGTTTTGTCCCGATAATTATCTAAGTTTTTCTTTTGATACTTGATTCTTTTCGGTTTTTTTTAGGATTTTAGGATTTGGTTAATTAGAAAATTGGTTTTTGGTTTTCTTAGAATAATTGAATAATTGGATAATTGGATAATTTGATTTTTTTGGATTTCTTAGGATCTTTGGATGTTGAAGCATTTTGTTCCCGCTTTCTGATATAAAGATGTAAAGATTTGTAAATTTTTTCTTTCTTTTTCGTTCAATACCCTCTTTTTTTAGATGAAATGGAAGATTTTATCGTTTAGCCGTTTTTGGGTTAATATCAAAATTGGAAAAGATTTACTTTGTTAGTATAATACAAGCTATATTTTCCAGACAGTAAAACAATAAATTTCCTGTTTTTCTATTTTATCTTAAAAAATAGCTGCCTTTTATAGGCGAAATGATCTTTGGGATCTATGTTGTTTTTTGGATTCTGGTTTTTTAGGTTGGCAATCATTTCAAAAATAAAAATGTTCTCCGAAGAGAACATTCATTTTAAATTACCCCGTTAAAAATTAAGCAGTTGGTTTTGTTATTTTGGTTTTTTAGGTTGAGGTAGATTCTGAGATTAATTTAATTTCCATTTCATATTGGTTGCAATGTCTTTTTTTTATTTTTTTTATTTGATCACGTTTTCTGATACAAAGATGGATCGTTTTGCAAATATTTTCCTTCATTTTCGTTGAACGGTTTTTTTATTTCGACAAAATGGAGAATTTGGACGTCCATTAATTTAATCAGGTGTAAAGTTGTTAGACCAGTATGACTTCTTTCGGAAAGCAACAACCACTGTGGCATACAGGCGTTAACAGTAAAGCTAGTTGCAAAGAACCTTTCTGGAAAATTTAAAGACAGGGTTACTTAATAACTAAAATTTTGAATAATAAAGAAGCGTTCATTTCATTAAAATAACATTGATGCACAAACGAAATATAAACTATGTAGTATACCTTATCTTGTTAATTACTTCGCATTAAACTGAACTGAAGCAACACCTGACTGGATTTTTTCATTCTTGCTAATAGGACTATAAATAAAATAAATGTTGTGAAATTTGCCATCTGAAACTGGCTCAATAGCAATATGCAATGTTTCGGTTAAAGATTGTTTCTGAAGATTTTTCACCGAACCTTTTCCTATAATCTAATTTTTTTTCAAAAGGAAAATCATTTTTAGATGCTACAAGATTATTAATTAGAATATTTAAAGACTTGACACCGGTAAGATCAATATGATCTATACCAAACCATCCTTCGTCTTCCGGATATGCTAAACAATTGGCTCCATTGGGCCATCTGATCGTCCTCAGGATTGGTTGCATTCTACATTTTCCTCATAATGTACAGAAACATAAAGGTTAGCAGGATCAATTTTAGAAGTATCATTATCGCTTACGTTCACTGAATATCAGCAACCGCAAAGTTGATGAAGGGTAGCCTAAAAACCACTCCTTTTTTTTGAATTTATATCGAAAAACAATGATTTTTATTTTATTTCGAGGGTGAGTACCATTTCTTTTTCAAAATAGCCTTCGAATGAATCTCCAACAATGCATTCTCCCGTCCCGGCAGGGGTGCCGGTAAAAATAAGATCACCGATATTAATGGAAAAATAATTGGAAATATTTGCAACTACCTTATCAATAGAAAAGATCATTTCTTTTGAATTGGCCTTTTGAACTATTTCTTTATTTTTTGCAAATGAGAAATTGATATTTTTTTTGTCTATCGCCGGAGTAAGTTCAATAAATTTTCCCACTGCTGCTGAATTATCAAAAGATTTCGATTTTTCCCACGGAAGTCCTTTTTCTTTTAATTGGGTTTGAATATCCCTTGCAGTAAAATCTATCCCTACAGAAATAGCGTCATAATAATTAGAAGCATGTTTCTCCTGGATGTATTTTCCATTCTTGCTGATGCGAACTACCAGTTCCGCTTCATAATGAAGATCATTGGTAAATTCAGGATAATAGAAGGGAGTATGACCCTGCACTAGGGCGCTTTTGGGCTTCATAAAAATAATGGGTTCATCGGGTATCCCGTTTCCCAACTCTTTAGCATGCTCGGCATAATTACGCCCTATACAAAATATTTTCATTCTCTAATAGGTTTAGTCAGGGCTTTTCAAAGGTTGTGCGAAAATATAGAAAAACAAATTCAAAAAAGAATTTATCCAAATATATAAAGAAGAATTAGAATATAAGGCTATTTACATAGTTCATTGTTCTATCAATTCCTATGACTGCAAAATCTTCTATTATTTCAATACTTTTTTCAATTTTCAACTTTACGACTCGTTTCTCCTCTGGAAGCCAATTACTTAGGACAAATTCTACCTGTTTCCCCTTTGGAAACTGATTTCCGATGCCGAATCTTAATTTAGGATATTCATCAGTTCCCAAAATATTCTGAATGTCCCTCAATCCGTTATGGCCCGCATCACTTCCTCCTTTACGTAATCTCAATTTATTCAGCGGAAGTGCCAGATCGTCAACAACTGTTAATGAATTTTCAATAGCCACTTTTTCTTTATCAAGCCAATATTTAAAGGATCTGCCACTCAGGTTCATAAAAGTTGTTGGTTTTATACAAACGAATATTTTCCCTTTAAATTTTATTTCAGCAAAATTTGCTAACCTGGAAGATTGAAAAAAAGCATTGTGTTTCAAAGCAAAAGCATCTAATACATCAAAACCTATGTTATGCCTTGTATGCGAATATTCATTTCCGGGATTGCCCAATCCAACTATTAAAAACTTCGACATAAAAGCGAAGATAATATTGAATCTCTTATTTTTTACAGCAAGCAAACAAATATCAAGGATTTTGCCTTTCCAAATAAAAGTAAATTTACGATATCTGTTGTTAGTTAAAATACCATCACCATAGTAAATACGGTATTTGCAAAATTAAGCAGTAACGCTATTGTACAGGCAGCGTGGCTCTATATCTTTGTATCAGAAGTTGATTGATGTTCAACAAACATTAATCAAATCCAAATCCACTGATCCCGATAGCTATCGGGACCTTTAATCCGGGAAAAACCAGAAATCCGATATCAGTCAACTTCTTTTTTTTAATTCAATATCTTTAGAAAAATATAAATCCTCATGAAAACCAACGCTTACTATAAGCGTTATTGCTAAACCTGAAAAACTGCTCAAAACCCCAGGTTACGTCTTTGAAAACTTCTGCTTTATCCGGCAGAAGTTTTTGCATTTAAATAAGTCACTCTACTGGATTCTGTTATTTACAATTCGTTTATTAATCCTAACTTTATCGTAGGCAATTCATATTTTCAACTACTAAATTTTTATTTATGATTGAAATAATTCCGGGGCTTCCTCCCAACGTAGCAGCATTTTATGCAAATGGAAAAATAACAGGACAGGATTATGATCAAATAATCAATCCACTTGTAAAGAAGATTTACATTGATTTTGTAAAAATAAATTACTTGCTCGTGATCAACACATCCCTCAGCGATTACAGTTTAGGAGCGTGGATGAAAGATGCAATTTTAGGATTTGTTTATTTCACGGAATGGAAAAAGATTGGTATTGTTTCAAGTAAGAGAAGCATCATAAACTTCACAGACATCTTTGGGAAATTTTTACCCGGTTCAACAAAAGGTTTTTTAATGGAAGATATTGAGATTGCAAAAAAATGGATATCAGAGTGAAAGCAAAGCTGACACCACACATTTGACGCATTCTCAATAACTTTTCAAAGAAGTCCGTAACACTGAATCTTTTTGTTCAGCGCTAAGTCCATAATTATAATGATACAATGAAAATTCCCAATCCCCATACACAGGATTTGGTAAAACGATAAACCGGTTCCCGAATTGGGTAGCAAAATCATCGGCTACTTTTGATCTTTCATCCGGATATTTTTTTTCAAACAAAGAACTAAGGTCATTCATGTTATCGCCCATCAGCATTACAATAGTATGAGTTTCGGCTATCTGATTTTTTCTTTCTTCTTTGGAAGATGATTTTCCTTTCAATAATAAATGTTCATTATCCGCATTGGGAAAATTAAATTTTTTCAAATTTTTTAAAGTGCCTTCGCGTTCGTTTTCCCCCCGGTTAGTTACATAAAATATCTCAATGCCTGATGCAGAGGCAAATTGTAAAAAATGCAGCGCTCCCGGAATAGTATCAGCCATCCCCATGGAAGTCCAGTTAACCCATGATGTATCATCATAATCTTTTCCTTGCAGCAACTGGTGTGCTTCATAAAGACTGTTATTTAAAATGGTTTCATCAATATCAGTCATGATGGCTTTTGGTTTAGGCGATCTTTCACGATTAAACTGTTCAATTCTTAAACGGGCGATATTAAAGGCCTGGTAGCAAAGCGCTTTATATTCTGCAGACCTTTGCTGGTATGCAGTAGCAAATAATTTACCATCAATTACAGTACGTGAAGAATTCGAATTCATATTTGTGATGCTCACACGAGGACCTGCACATGATGTCATAAATAATACAGTGATTAAAGCAATTTTCTTCATTATAGATTTTTTAAAGATTTATTATTGAAATGAAGCATTAATTTTGATACCATTTTATGTCAATTAAAAGGTATAAATCAATATTCGGGTATTGTTATTTTTATATCTCTTAATTTTATTCAAATATTTTCAAAGCTAAAATAAGAAAATGGATTTTGTTGATTATTATAAAACGCTGGGAGTTGCTAAAAATGCCTCAGCAGATGATATTAAAAAAGCCTATCGTAAGCTGGCAAGAAAGCTTCATCCGGATGTAAATCCCAATGATAAAGAAGCTCATAAAAAATTTCAGCAAATCAATGAGGCCAATGAAGTGCTAAGTGATCCTGAAAAACGAAAAAAATATGATCAGTACGGCGAAAACTGGAAACATGCTGATCAATATGAACAGGCACGGAAACAGCAACAACAGCAGGGTGGGAGAGGATTTGGTGGAAGCGGTTTCGGAGGTGGGGAATACACGTATTCATCAGAAGATGAAGGAAGTTTTTCTGATTTTTTTGAATCACTTTTTGGTGGAGGCGGAGGAAGAAGAAGCCAGGCAAAATACCGGGGCCAGGATTTTAATGCAGAATTACAATTATTGTTAGCGGATGCTTATACCACACATAAGCAAACCTTAACGATCAATGGGAAAAATGTTCGTATCACTATTCCTGCAGGCGTGGAAAACGGACAAGTTATAAAATTGAATGGCTATGGAGGAGTGGGTGCAAATGGCGGCCCAAATGGAGATTTATTAATAACTTTCATAATAAAAAATGATAGCACTTTGAAACGCGTAGGAAATGATCTGCATATAAATGAAGACCTCGATCTTTATACTGCCGTGCTTGGCGGAGATAAAACCATTGAAACGATGAGTGGAAAAATAAAACTGAAAGTGAATCCTGAAACACAGAACGGCACTAAGGTGCGTCTTAAAGGGAAAGGGTTCCCCCTTTATAAAAAAGAAGGACAGTTTGGCGATTTGTACATTACCTGGAATGTGAAATTACCTACCAATCTTACTCAAAAACAAAAAGAATTATTTACTGAATTATCAAAATTATCATCTTAAATTTTTTGATATGGAAAATGATGAATTAATACCGGCAGAACAATTTTGTATTTACCATAATATTGAATATTCTTTTATCAGTTCTTTGCAGGATTCGGGATTGATACACATTACATCTGTTGAACATTCTTCCTACATTCCGGCAAACGAAATTCAGAGTTTAGAAAAATTTGTCCGGTTGCACTATGATCTTGATATCAATTTAGAGGGAATAGAAACGATTCATCATCTTTTGGAAAAAATAGAAGAAATGCAAAAAGAAATAATGCAATTAAGAAATAGCAACCTCATCTAATGTGCTAAAATCAAAGTAATCCTGCAAAATAAAAATTTGTATTTTAATTTTTAAATTATAACCTTTATTAAAAATTAAAATCAACTGTTATGGAAAATTTAGATTTACTCAACAATGATCTGCAGATCTCACCTGTTTCACAAAATTTATTAAGTGAAGCAGCCAAATGGGGGAAATTCCTTTCAATTATCGGATTTATCTTTTGCGGATTTATGGCGATAGGCGCTTTCTTCGCTCCTGCTATATATTCCAGGTTAACTGCTTTTAACGAATTGTCTTCTGAAATGGCAGGAGCCTACACTACTATTATTACAGTAATTTACCTTGCATTTGCTGTTATTTTATTTTTTCCTTGCTATTATCTTAATAAATTTTCTGTAAAAATGAAACTGGCTTTAAAATCAGTAAACCAGGAAAGTTTTGAAAATTCGCTAAAGAATTTAAAATCACTTTTTAAGTTTTATGGCATCTTTACCATCATCGTTTTATCCTTTTATGTTTTGGTCTTTATTCTTGCAATGCTTGGTTTAGCTATGAAAGGGTAAGTTTTCAAATTGGTTTGGGGCTTCCGTCAGATTTTTACAAAAACGATTACTTTCAAATTGTGGCGAGATAATTATAATCGGCCAGTAAAGTTTCCAAAAAATTAATCGAATACATATCTGAATGAATAGAACCAATTCCTTTTTATCTACCAGAAATAAGTTTGCATAATAATTTTTAAATTATAACCTTTATTCAAAATTAAAATAAATGAAAGACTTAGATTTACTCAGCAATGACTTGCAAGTATTTCCCGTTTCACAAAATTTTTTAAGAGAAGTGGCAAAATGGGGGAAATTCCTGTCAATCATAGGATTTATTTTTTGCGGGTTTTTGGCAATAGCCGCTTTCTTTGTTAGTGCAATATATGTTTGGTTATTGGCAATAGTCGCTTTCTTTGCTCCTGGAATATCTTCTAAGTTAAATGCTATATGCGATTATTCTTCCAGTTTGATAAGGGATCTTGGAACGACGTTTACAGTAATTTATCTGGGTTTGGCAGCTTTATTATTTTTTCCCTGTTATTTCCTTAATAAATTTTCTATAAAAATGAGAATGGCACTAGACTCAGTTAGCCATGTAAATTTTGAAGATTCACTGAAAAATTTAAAATCACTTTTAAAGTTTTATGGCATCTTTACCATCATCGTTTTATCTTTTTATGTTTTGGTTTTTATTCTTGGTATGCTTGGTATTGCGATGCAGCATAGAACCGGTTTTGCCGCCTCCGTCTGACCGAAACACAGTCGCACGGAGACCGTCAAACTGTTGCCAGGTAATTATAATCGGCCAATAAAGTTTCCAAAAAATTAATCGAATACATATCTGAATGAATATTCAATACTTCCTGAACCTTTGAAGCTACACGGTCGCAGGTTTGGGTATTATGTTCCTTGTGATATAAGTTAACGACATTTTTAATGGTGTTGATATCGCGGTCAGAAAGTTTTAAAACTTCCGGAAATGTAACCACATAGCCTTTTTCTGCAATATCCATGAAAATAGTATCATCCACAGAAAAAGGGGATTTAGTATTTACAACAACTGTATTGGCGGCAATATCGCCGAAGCGCTGATTTTTTCGGCTCACAGCAATAATGATTAAAACTACCAAACCCCAAAAACCAGTGATGATAATATAACCCAAAATACTTTGCAAACTAAAATAAGTGTACCCAAAGAAGAAAGGCCATTCAAACACTTTAAACATCCATCTTACTATATATTGGCTCAGTGAAGGTTCGCCTCCATCGAGGCTTATCACTCTTATATTCAATAATTTTTTACCAATAGTTTGCCCGTTCATCCATACTTCGCAGGTAACCGAATACAATAACATCGGAATTGAAATAGTAAGAATATCAAGCCCAACGTGGCTTTGAAGCGTACTGACCCCAACAAGGTTAAAACCTCCATAATAAAAGTACTTCATGCTTGTAAAAAACAGGAGCAGAATGGCAAAGTCAATCACATAAGCCAGCAATCTTTTATGTACTTCGGCAATTTCAAATTCAAGGTCAATATTAAAAGCAGTTTCAATTTCTATCAGTGGCATGAGGCAATTTATTATTTTAAAATAAAAATGGCGATTTTATTTTTTTAATGAATAAATTGTTTCTCTTTGAAGCCGGATATTTGCAATATAGCTTTCTTTTTGCGATATTGACCGGCAATAAAATGCCTTAATAAAAAAATTATGCGGGAAGCAAGATTCATAAAAAAAAATGTTGAGAAATGGAATCAATACCAGCATGAGGAAACCAAAGACCCTGATGAAATGGCAGATCGTTTTATTACTCTGTTAGACGACCTCTCCTACTCAAAAACCTTTTATCCAAAAAGTAAAGTGACTCGCTGGATCAATGGGATTGCAGCAGGCATTTATCAAAGTATTTACAAAAATAAAAAACAAAATTTTTCACGTCTTGTTCTTTTCTGGAAATACGAATTGCCATTATTATTCAGAAGATATCATAAAGTATTTCTTTTTACTTTTTGTCTTTTTCTGGCATTCGTTTTTATTGGAGTTATCTCTTCTACAAATGATGCCGATTATGCCCGGCAGTTTTTTAATCATCAGGTTCAGCCTGGGTATTATGACCAAACCATAGCCAATATTCAAAAGGGAGATCCTTTTGGAGTGTATAAAGATGCCAATCCGTTTTCGATGTTTGTACGTATTGCTTTTAATAATATCAGTGTTGCTTTTAAAACTGTAATTTTTGGTATTTTGTTTGGGATAGGTACTATCTTATTTATGTGGACAAATGGAGTAATGCTCGGATGTTTTCAATACATATTTTTTTCACAGGGATTAGGCTGGCAATCAGTTTTAGTTATTTGGATTCATGGCACTATTGAAATTTCGTCTATTGTAATTGCCAGTTGTGCGGGCATTATTTTAGGAACAGGATGGCTATTCCCGGGAACGTATAGCCGGAAACAATCTTTTTTACGTGCGGCCAGGGATGCTATGAAAATATGTATAAGCCTGATTCCATTTTTTATTATTGCCGCTTTTTTTGAAAGTTATGTTACTCACTTAATGAGCAATACGTTTCAGAAAAATTCAGTTGATATCGGGCTGCCGGTTCCATTCAGCATTATGATCCTCGCCGGTTCATTTTTTTTAATACTTTGGTATTTTGTTTTGTACCCTGTGCGCTTATACAATAAAGGCTTTGAATTAAAAGAAGGAAAAATAGTAAAGGAAGGTGTTATATATGAAACGTAAATTCAAAATATTTGTTTGTTTACTGGCTTTCTTAATATGTTTTACTAATAACGGTTACGCACAAACGAATGATACTTTGAACCCGCCCGATGACAGGATTGAATCGCCATCTAATCAGAAGGATTCTTTTAAGGATTTAAATGACACAGCAAACCTTTCTTTGGATGACAGTGATAAAATTATGAGATGGAGACACAGCCGCGAATTTGCTTACATTCATTATCTGGACAGCCTTTTAAGAGAACAAAAAAATATTAGAGCCGATACGGTAAGTATCAATGAAAATTCAGGAAAGATAATTCGCAAACATAAATCTGAAAATCAGATTTCTGCGTTTAATAAGATTCTAAATAGTTTGCCTCTTAAAATATTTTTCTGGATATTGGCGCTTATTTTTATTGGTTTTACCGGATATAAAGTTTTGTTTAAAAATGGAATCTTTTCTGCAAAGAAAAATAAATCAATAGAGGAAAGTGGTGAAGATTTCTCTGCGGATTTAGATGATATTTCAAAATATGATGTGTTGATATCTGAGGCTGAAAAACGATATGATTACAATTTAGCTATAAGGTATTTCTTTTTGAAAACACTTAAAACCCTTTCTGAGAGAGGCCTTATCAGTTTTGTGCCCGACAAAACCAACCAGGAGTACCTATCTGAAATGAGATCAAATAATTATTTTGAGGAATTTCAATCATTAACTCGCAATTATGAATATCTATGGTATGGAAAATTTTTGATTGAAGAAAAAAACTATCTGCTATTAAAAGAGAAATTTATTCTTTTTAATAAAAAAGTATAAAGCCCATTGAAAACATTTTTAAAATATAGTTTGTTTGTTTTGCTGATTTTTTCAGTGGTATCGGGTTGTGATTTTCAGAAAAGTAAACGGATACCTTCTTTGGAAGAAACCTACCGCAATACTGATAAATTGCCTTTCGGCTCATATATTGCCTATAAAGGATTTCAGGCCGAATTCCCTGACTATTGGATCAATATTGCTAACAAGCCATTTGATAAAACCTGGGAAGAAATTAAAAATAATTCCACAAAATATTGCGTTTATTTTTTGATTACAAAAAACCTGATCCTTTCTGTTGATGAGGTAAATGCGATGATAGCATATATCAAAGCAGGCAATGATCTTTTTATTTCTGCTGACTATATTGACACTAAATTACTGGATGCCGTTTATTGCACACTCAACCGGGAAAATGAAATAACAAATGAAGTTAATGGCAAAATGCACGATACCTATTTAAGTATGTATTATGGCAATGATTTTAAAACTGCCAAATATGGATATTATTATTTCCCTTTCTTAAATTATTTCAACAGCTTCGATACTTCTTATGCAAGAATTTTGGGAGTAAATGAAAAAGGCCTCCCCGATTATATAGTCCTTTTTTCAGGGAAAGGCCGTCTTTACCTTCATCTTGCGCCACGTGTTTTCAGCAATTATTTTTTATTGACCAATAATAACTATCAGTATTTTGAATACGTAACCGCTTATCTCCGATTTGATCCCCAATATGTATATTGGGATGAATATTATAAAAACATTTCTTCCACTTCTGATAGAAATAATCTCAGGAATAATAATAACGACGATCATTTTTCCTCATTAAGTGTGATAAAGAAAAACCCGCCGTTGTTATGGGCTTTTTACCTGGCCGTCGCCGGAATTTTATTGTTTGTAATATTTAATATAAAAAGAAAACAAAGAGTAATTGATACTATAAAACCAAACAGCAATGCTACAGTCGCTTTTACCGAAACAATTGGCCGGCTTTATTTACAGCAGAAAAACAATAAAAATATTTCAGAGAAAATGATTACTTATTTTTATGAGTATTTACGTAAAAAATATATGATTGCTACATCCCTGATCAATAATGAATTTATCAATTCTCTTTCGCGGAAAAGTGGTATTTCAAATATTGAAACCAATGAATTATTTGACCTGATTAAATATATTCAATTACAGGAAAATGTAACAGATGAAGAATTACTTGGACTAAATACAAAGATTGAAAACTTTAAAAAAATAAAATCCTAATGGAAGAAAATTTGTACGAACAACGAATAGATATTAACACATTGAACAATGCGGTTACCAATATCAGAAATGAGATTGGCAAAGTAATAGTAGGGCAAAGCAAAATGATAGATCTGTTGCTGATAGGTTTGCTATGCGATGGCCATATATTGATAGAAGGCGTGCCCGGTGTTGCAAAAACGCTTACCGCAAAGCTACTTGCCAGAATAATTGATACCAATTTTTCAAGAATACAATTTACTCCGGACCTAATGCCGAGTGATGTTTTGGGTACTTCAGTTTTTAATCCTAAGGATGCAAAATTTGAATTTAAGCGCGGCCCTATTTTCAGCAATATCATTTTAATAGATGAAATAAACCGCGCTCCTGCAAAAACGCAATCCGCTTTATTTGAAGTAATGGAAGAGCGCCAGGTTACCATTGATGGCATAACTCATTTTATGGATTTCCCTTTTTTAGTGATTGCTACGCAAAATCCTATTGAGCAAGAGGGAACCTACCGGCTGCCTGAGGCCCAATTAGACAGGTTTTTATTTAAAATTGTAATTAGTTATCCTACAGTAGAAGAAGAAATAAACATACTTTTAAATCAGCAATCAGTAGGGCAAAATCTGTTATTAAATCAAGTACAAAAGATTGTTACCACAACGCAGATTAACGAATACAGAAATATCATAAATGAAGTGATCATTGATCCTAAATTAGTAGAGTTTATTGCAAAGATTGTAAATGAAACCAGGAATAATCCTTCCTTGTACCTTGGTGCTTCACCGCGTGCGTCATTGGCAATTTTAAGAGCTTCCAAAGCTTACGCAGCCATTATGGGAAGGGATTTTGTGAACCCTGAAGATATTATTGAAATGTCAAGACCGGTAATGCGGCATCGTATTATTTTGACCCCTGAAAAAGAAATGGAAGGCATTTCTGCAGATGAATTAATTAATGATATTATCAGTAAAATTGAAGTTCCCAGGTAATATTTATTTAAGTGAATTATAAAATAAAATCAAATAAAAATTGATACAAAAATACTTTGATGGCCTGTTTTTAAAGCGGCGGTTTTATGTTGCAATCGCGGTATTGATCGGTTTGTTTCTGGTCGCCTTTTATATTCCGGTTTTAAAACCAATTGGTGTAGTTATTTTTGTTGTTTTCATTGTTTTTTGTCTCATAGACTATTCTTTATTATTTTTTACAAAAAGAATTCCATCTGTTCAAAGAATAACAGGAAACCGGTTAAGTAACGGTGATGAAAACACGATAGAACTTATTACAAAGAATGAATTTAAATTCTCTGTTCATGTAGAAATAATTGACGAATTGCCACCACAATTACAAATCAGGAATTGGAGAAGAGATCTGGATTTAAAAGCACATCAACAAAAAAAAATCCGGTGGCATTTAAAACCTTTGCAAAGAGGGGAATACCATTTTGGGAATATTCATTTATTCGTATCCACCCCTTTACAATTAATTGCCAGGAGATTTACAACCGAAGCACAGCAAACTATTCCGGTGTATCCTTCTTTTATGCATTTACATAATTACCAGTTATTTTCCGGGGCTGCTTTGAGAAATGAAAACGGCAACAGGGGAATGCGTAAAATAGGTCAGAGCATGGAGTTTGAGCAGATTAAAGAATATGTGTCGGGGGACGATATCCGCAATTTAAACTGGAAAGCTTCTGCGAGAAAAGGAGGTTTGATGGTGAATAATTTTATGGAAGAAAGGTCCCAGCAGGTTTATTGCATCATTGATAAAGGAAGGCTGATGAAAATGCCTTTTAACGGAATGACACTTTTAGATTATGCAATAAATAGCTGCCTGATATTGAGTAATGTTTGTTTGAGAAAACAAGACAAGGTAGGAGTAATCACTTTTTCGAACGAGCCGGGAAGTTTGTTGGCAGCGGATAGTAAGCTTTCGCAGGCTGAAAATATTTTACAATTGCTTTATAAACAAAAAACAGATTTCCTTGAAAGTGATTTTGAAATGCTTTACCAACAAATACGAAGTAAAATAAAACATCGTAGCCTTTTGATTTTATTTACCAATTTTGAATCCCTTTCCGGATTGAACAGGCAGATAGATTATTTGCGTTCTTTAGCAAAGAATCATTTATTACTCGTTGTATTTTTTGAAAATACCCAATTGGAACAATTGACAAATACGACAGCTAAAAATGTGGAGGGGATTTATATAAAAACGATTGCTGAAAAATTTACTTTTGAAAAAAAGATCATTACCAAAGAGCTTTCAAAATATGGAATTTTATCAATTCTTTCATCACCCAAAAATCTTACGATAAATACGATTAATAAATATTTGGAATTAAAGGAAAGACGGGCGATTTGATAAAATTAATTTTAGAAACAAGAGAAAATGGTTGAAAATACTTTTGAAGAAGGAAAGGTTTTATTAATAGATAAACCTCTGCAATGGACATCTTTTGATGTTGTAAGAAAAATCAGGAATACATTAAAAATAAAAAAAGTTGGCCATGCTGGCACGCTGGATCCTTTGGCTACAGGCCTTTTAATAGTTTGTACAGGAAAATTAACTAAAAAAATAAATGAATTTATGGCGCGGGAAAAAGAATATACCGGAACAATAACGCTGGGCGCCGTTACTCCTACTTTCGATTTGGAAAGTGCACCTATCAATTTTAAATCATTAGACGATATTTCACAAGAGTTAATCCAAAAAACTACTAAAAAATTCATTGGGGAAATTTTGCAAACACCTCCTATTCATTCAGCTATTAAGCAAAAAGGCAAACCGGTTTATCTTTTGGCGCGTAAAGGAATAGATGTTATACTTGAGCCTAGAAAAATAACGATTCATGAATTTTTTATTCCAATTATCGAAATGCCGGTAGTTTCTTTTAAAGTGGTATGCACAACGGGAACGTATATACGGAGTTTGGCAAATGAATTCGGAGAAGCTCTTGGATGCGGCGGTTATCTTAGCAAATTGCGTCGCACAAGAATAGGAAATTTTAAAGTTGAGGATGCAATGACTATGGATGATTTTGCTTTAAAATATTCCGGAAAGAAATAGAAGAAATTAATTATTGGGATTGAAAAATGCAGTAAAGAAACAAATAAGGCATATTTATCTTTTTTATAAAATGCAGATTGGTATTGCACAAATCAGGGAGAGTGGTAGTAAACAAATAAATAACCCGTATTTCCTTTTTTATTTATTCTAATATTTAAATATGATCGTTTAAGTATTGGGACTGAGATTCCTGGCCATTATTTAGAAGATGAATCCAATTTCTATAATTCATGTTAAAAATTTATTCCCTGATAAAAATGAATCATTAAAAAATGAAATTCGTGAAATATAATTAGAAATGCAGCTTTATAAATTTTCCATTCCTGTCCTTATTTCTTTATTTTTTTCTTTTCAAGCTTTTTCACAAAAAGTAACGATGCATGTTTTTATGGAACATAAAACGGCACCTGAAAATAGTGATACTATTTATTATGATTTCAACAGAAAGCTTACTTGGAATGATTTCCAGGGAAAGGTACCCTCTTCAGTTCCCTGGGGCGCCATTACTGCTTCGGGATTTTCTTTCGATTCCGAATTGAGTGAGGATGGAAATATTATTGATATTACAGTAGACGTTTATACTTTCTTTCTTAAGCATGATTCGTGGAAAAAACCGGATATCAATTCTGCATATCATCTGGAACATGAGCAGCATCATTTTGATATTACCCGTTTGAATGCTCAACAATTAATAGAAGAAATAAAAAAGGCGCATTTCACCTCGGATAATTATAAAAAATTATTGACTTCAATTTTTGATAAGGTAAATGATGAAAACACAAATATGCAACAAACTTATGACCGTGAGACTAATAACAGTATGAATGTAGATAAACAAAAAGAATGGAATCAAAAGATTTCGGAAGAAATTGAAAAATTAAAAGAAGACAAAAATTAAATCATGAAAGATATAAAACGGCTTTTCAGTTCCGGTGCTGTATGGGAAACTGTTGTAGGTTATTCCCGTGCTGTGAAAGTGGGAAACGTGATTGAAATATCAGGCACTACTGCAGTAGATGGTAATTTGATTATTGGAAAAGGAAACATGTATGAACAGGCTGTTTTTATTTTCAAAAAAATTGAAAAAGTTTTAATTGAAGCAGGAAGTAGCTTGAAAGATGTCGTACGCACAAGAATGTATGTTACGAATATTTCCGAATGGGAAGAAGCCGGCAGAGCCCATGCGCTTTTTTTTAAAGAAATAAAACCTGCAACTACTATGATAGAAGTGAGTAAACTAATCAATGAAGATTTGCTTATTGAGATAGAAGTGACGGCGATTATTTTGTAGTAGGAATCTTATATGCCGGGCCATTTTTTACTCATATTTTTTTTAAAAATTAATATTAGCTCTAAATGTGCGTAAAAAATACACAATGGGTGCGCCAAAAAAATAAATTTCTTATTTTTTACGTTTATCTTGCGCCCTCAATAAATAATGTTGGCTACCATGAGTTTTGAAAATTATGTGATCCCTTATGAAATCAATGAACAATACCAAAAAAAAGTTGCTTATTTCTCAATGGAATTCGCTATTGATCAGCCTTTAAAAATATATAGCGGAGGGCTTGGTTTTCTATCAGGTTCGCACTTACGCAGCGCTTATGAATTACGTCAGAATTTGATTGGAATCGGCATTTTATGGAAAGAAGGCTATTATGACCAGGCAAGAAATTCTGATCAGACGTTAAAGGTTATATGGATTGAAAAAATATATAACTTTTTGGAAGATACAGGAATCAGGTTCCAGATTCCAATCCACGATCATCCGGTATGGGTAAAGGTTTTGTATTTGAATCCAAAAACTTTCAACAGCGCCCCATTATTTTTGTTGAGTACCGATGTTGCCGAAAATGATTATGTATCCCAAACTATTTGCCATCGTCTTTATGATGGTAACGCTGCCACTAAAATGGCACAGTTCATATTACTTGGTGTAGGAGGCGCAAAGCTTCTTGATCTTATGAATTACAATCCTGATTTGTATCATCTTAATGAAGCTCATGCGGTGAGCGCCGCCTTTTATTTATATCAAAAGTTTGGGAATAAAGAAGATGTAAAAAAGCGTTTGGTATTTACAACGCATACTCCTGAAGAAGCCGGTAATGAAAAACACGATATTTATTTATGTGAAAAAATGAGTTATTTCTGTGGGATGCCTTTAGAACAGGTTCGTGAATTGACAGGAATCACAGACGATCTTTTTAATCATTCACTTGCGGCACTTCGATTTGCACATATTGCCAACGGCGTATCACAATTACATGGAGAAGTGAGCAGGCAAATGTGGAATAAATATGATGGAATTTGTGAAATAAAATCAATTACCAATGCACAAAACTGGCGTTATTGGTCAGATAAACAATTGTACCGGGCAATGGCGGAGCATAATGATGATTGGTTTGATGACAGAAAAAGGCATTTGAAACAACGGGCACTAGCGATAGTTGCCGATCAGACAGGGAAAATCATGGATCCTAACGTGCTGACAATTGTTTGGGCCAGGCGATTCGCTGGTTATAAACGGGCCGAATTAATAACCAGAGACCATACCCGGTTTGAAGCGTTATTGAATAATCCCAAATTTCCGGTGCAAATCATTTGGGCTGGAAAGCCATACCCGCTTGATTATCCTGCGATTACCGATTTCAATCACCTCGTAAATCTCAGTAAGCAATATAAAAATGTAGCCGTGTGCGTAGGTTATGAATTGGCATTGAGCAAACGATTAAAGCAGGTAGCAGATGTGTGGTTAAATAATCCCAGGGTGCCAAGAGAAGCGAGTGGTACCAGTGGGATGACAGCAGCAATGAATGGCGCTGTAAACCTGAGTACTAATGATGGATGGATATGTGAATTTATAAATAATGGCAACAATGGATTTGTAGTGCCACCCGCAGATTATATGAATATGCATGTGGAAGAGCAGGATAATTATGATATGAACAAGATCTATGAAATACTTGAAAATGAGATACTGCCGCTCTATTATAATGATTTTGAAACCTGGAGACAGATTATAAAAAATGGTATGAGGGATGTTCAGGTTACTTTTGACAGCAACAGGATGGTAGATGAATATTATCAAATTTTGTACAAATAAAAATACATCCGGACGGATTTTATTTTCGTAAATATGGAATAAATAATTTCCTGTATTTTGAAAACAAAAAATATTTAAATAAGAATCTAAAATGCTGTTTATTTTCTGTTGAAAATTCCATGCTCAAAAGAACCTCAAAATATTTCATCATACCCTGTGATTCATAACAACTCGGATGCTACTGCTCTTCAATCCTATCTTGCTCCTGAAGATTCATATATGACAGGTCAGTCAGTTTACGCTTCGGGAAGATTCCCCGCGGCCTATCTGTTTAAGAAATCCTGGTAAGAAAACTGCATGTATGCCTTACCGTATTTTAGATTAGTTGTATCAAATCCGGGATCTTTATAGATAGGTTCTTTCGAATCGTTATCCATCGTTTCAGTTCCTTGTGGCGTTACGAATCCGAAACCATTATTAAAGCAATAAAATGCAAATTGCCTGGCAGAAGAGTCTAATAAATCTTTTCCCCATTTAAATTGATCACTTGGAAGATGAAGTTGGTCTAAAATAGTAGTTACAATATCTGTTTGTGATCCTATGTTATTTATTTTCCCTTTCATTGTTAAAGCTCCGCCGCTAAATATCAATGGGATGCGAAATTTAGATGGCCTGTCGTTAGGATCGTGTCCCGGCAAGGGATGCCCGTGATCGGCTACAAAAACGATTAAAGTATTTTTCCATAAAGGGTCTTGTTTTAAAGTACGAATAAAATGCCCGATAATACTATCAGTATAATAAACAGAATTCTTAAACAGTGTGGTTTCATCCTTCCCGGGAAAGCGCGGTTTCATAGGCACATCATAAGGTTCGTGACTGCTGAGTGTGAACATAGCTGCAAAAAAAGGTTGCTTTTCTTTTTCAATGTCTTTGTAAAACCTGTTGAAAACATATTGATCATGCACGCCCCAGGAAGTGGTTCTTTCCGACACAGGAAAAGAATATTTATCAATCAATTGATTGATTCCGATATTGATGAGGTAAGATTTAATATTAGCAAATTCTAATTCACCACCATAAGTATAGCTTGAATGATAGCCGATCTTTTCGAGTGATTGATTGATGGATGGAAGATGGCTGGTTTTAGTCGGTGTTTTTACAATAGAAGTGATTGCCTGGTTGGGATAGCCGCTCAACACGGCAACCTGTCCTTTTTCGCTTCTGTCGCCGGCCGCATAGATATGTGTGAACAATAATCCATCGGCTGCAATGCTGTCCAGGTTTGGAGTTACACCAGGGACGCCACCCAGGCAACCTACCCATTTAGCAGTAAAGCTTTCTAAAATAATAAAAATAATATTGGGTTTTTCAACAGATAAAATGGAAGGAATTCTCTTTGGACCTGTATTGTATAAACTATGTACCAATTCTTCTGATTTTGCCTCAGGGAAATAATCAAATGGGTTATGAGAATTATGCATGTTTAAAATGGAAAACATAATATTCCAGGGCAAATTAATAGCAGCATGGTCTGCGAATATTTTTGGTGAAAAATAAACATCACTTATAATCATTGGAATTTTTTGAATTCCACCACGGATAGGAACAAATAGAAAAGCAATTAAAAACATTGAGAAAAAGGAATCTGCCCAATGAAATTGTTTTTGCTTTCTGTCAATATAAAAATTGAAGTATTTTTTATAAATGAAAATGTAAAGAAAAATAAGGACGATAAAAATAATCAATAGTGGAATCACGGGTGCGGAAGAAACAGTGGTAGCCATTTCTTTCGGTGATTTAAAATATTGGAGCGGAGTCGCGTCCATCCTGTATCCCCACGCTGTGTATAATCCAAGATCGGCAATTAATAAAAATGAAATAATAATAATAAGCACATAAGTATAAATCCTTATTATTTTATTGATTGGTAAACTGGTCGCAAATGATTTTATTAAAAATAATAGAAAAGGAATTATACATAAATATCCCGCAAAAGAAGCATCCATTCTTAATCCATAAAGGAATGATTTAAAAATTTCTGCTCCGCTTAGTGTTTTGGTAAGATGTAAGTGATAGAGTAAAAATGTGGCTCTTGCAATTGCAAAAAATAATAGCCAATACAAAAAATACAAAAGATAGCCCAGATATTTTTTCACTCTGCTAAAGTAATAATTATAAAATTATAGATTGGTCTTGGTAAAGTTAATTTCCTTTTTGCTACATAAAGTATAGAAGGATAAAAATTATAAATCATGGATAATTGTCTGCCTGCTGACAGGTTGGTTTGGTTACTGCAACTCTTTTGGTATTTATTAATATATTTCCATTGGCAGTTCTTAACTCTTATCTTTCATTACCCTATTTATGGTAATGCTTGATTACATATTTTAGCAGACTTACTGCGTCATCCTTCACCATCCTGTTGTCATCCACCAGTTCCCTGGTGTTTATTTTTATCAATACCATATCGGCAGCCAATTGAGCCATATCTTCCTGGTTTAAATTTCGCATTTGTGTGCCTGGAGTGGAGGCGGTATCGAAGGATGCCTCCATATTAGATGGTGTAAAGTGCTGCGTTAAAAATGGATCAAGATAACTTCTCTGGTATTGAAGAGTAATACCTTCAACTGTATGTAAAAGATCAATATGCTCTTCATATATGGCGATATACCTGATTATATCCGAATTGGAAAATTGCTTCAGAGGAAGTTCATTTTTAATGGCAGCAATGGCTCCTCCGGAGGGATGGAATGGCCACATACCGTGTGAATTAGTTATAAGCTTTTGCATTCTTTTCGTATCTGTTTTTTCTAAAGGTTTTTGCAAAAGTTCAATTAAAGAATCGTTGTCTTTCACTAACTGTGTTTCGAAACCCCATATTTTATTTAATCTTGCAGTATCATTTTTAAGGCCTTGTACAAGTTGCGAAGTAAGTTGATTCACATGTTCACTGTCGGTAATATTCACTCTTATATTTTCAGCAATAAAACCCATCATTACGGCAATAAATATCATAAAACCTTCTAGCAGATATTCTTTAAAAGGTTTTGATTTGTGGTCGAGTTGGGGATGGTGATGTACTTCCATTTCGGTTTTGAGTTGTGATTTATTTGCTGAAATTGGTTCCGTGTTTTCACTTGAATTTACCGGATTTGTTTGGCTTGGGGGATGTTGATTTTCAGTAGTTGATTTGTTTCCGATTTTATTTATATTTCCTTCGTCTTTTTTTTCCATTAGTTATCAAAGTTAATAGATATCAGTTTCAATATGTTGCTTTATGTATTGAAATTAGTTCTTTACTGTAAATATTTTTTCTTCTTTTTTTAAGAAATATTAATTTTGAGTAAGATTTTTAAAAATTATTTGTATGCCAATTTACATGGACCGTCACGATGTTTCTGAAATAGTTACAGCTGAAAATGTAGCTCAATTACACCAGGCTGATCTGAAGATACAGGGACAGTTTGGTTGCAGAGGTTTGACTTATTGGTTTGACGAAAAACGAAAAACGGCCTTCTGCTTAATTGAAGCGCCGGATGTAAAGGCAATTCAAAAAATGCATAAACAGGCTCATGGCCAGGTTCCTAATAAAATAATTGAAGTAAATAAAGGAATAGTAGAATCATTTTTAGGGAGAATAGAAGATCCGGAAAAATCACAAAACACGGAATTAAATATTATAAATGATCCTGCCTTCAGAACCATAATGGTAATTGCTCTAAAACAACCAACGCTTTTACAAGAAGATGCTTCGCCACTCAAGTCTTTATTGCATAATTTAAACGATAGCATTCTTAAACTGTTGAAAGATCATGAGGGTACAACTGTGAAACAAACTAAAAATAATTATTTGGTTTCTTTTAAATCGGTTTCAAATGCCGTTCGTGCTGCACAGCAAATTTGGTTGTGGTTCAAACATTTTAAAGAAGAATGTGAGGACAATAACCTCTTTATAAAAATAGGATTGAGCGCCGGAGTGCCGGTCACCGGAAAGAAATCATTTTTTGAAGATTCCATCAAATTGGCGGAAAGATTGTGTGAATTTATTAAAGGAGATATCATCGTTTCTTCAGAAGTAGAAGAATTATATAATAGTGAAAACCCGATGCCATTGAGTGAATTAGGTAATATGGTTTCTCTTTCTTTATCCGATGAAAATTTTCTAACTCTTTTAATGGATTACACAGAATCAGAATGGAGCAACATCAATTTAAAAGTGGATGATTTTAATAAACCTGTGAGGTGCAGCAAATCCCAGTTGTATCGTAAATTGATGGCGCTCACTGGTAAATCCCCCAATACCTTTATCAGGGATTACCGTCTCAATGAAGCATTGCAATTATTAAATAAAAATTCAGGTAGCATCTCTGAAATTGCTTTTGAGACAGGGTTTAGCAGCCCTTCTTATTTTTCTAAATGCTTTCAAAAAAGATTTGGCTTTATTCCTTCCAAAGCATGGTAACAATACGGGTTTCAGATTTTCAAAATATTTGAATTAAAATTACCAGCATTTGAATTAAATGTTACACTGATCTGATCCATCCCAATTTAATTTTGTCAAACACAAAAGATGATTATTTGTTGATCAGCTGTAATTGAAGGAATAAAAAATTGCTGCGAAAATATTTTTTTACAAACTTTAAAATATTATTTATGCCTAATTTAGTAAAGGACTTAGATGCTAATATTATTAAAGAATTTGCATCTCAGATCAGGGGAAGTGTTATTCTCCCCAATGACTCTAATTATGAAGAGTCACGCAAAGTATATAATGCGATGATAAATAAACATCCCGGTATCATTGTAAAATGCGTGGACGTTGCTGATGTAATCTATGCGGTAAATTTTGGCAGGCAAAACAATTTATTAGTGGCAGTTCGGGGAGGTGGCCATAATGGTGGTGGTTTGGGATTATGCAATGATGGGTTGGTGATTGATTTATCCGGATTAAAATCAGTACGTGTTGACACTAAAGATAATACGGCAAGAGTGGGAGGAGGAAATCTCTGGGGTGAAGTGGATCATACTACGCATCCATTCGGGCTTGCTGTTCCGGCCGGAATCATCTCTACCACCGGCGTAGGAGGTTTGACACTTGGCGGAGGAGTAGGGTATTTATCAAGAAAATACGGACTTTCTATTGATAATTTATTAGAGGCAGATATGGTTTTGGCCAATGGAAATTTTGTGACTGTAAATGACACACAAAATGCCGATCTCTTTTGGGCAATCCGTGGTGGTGGCGGAAACTTTGGTATCGTAACTTCTTTTAAATTCCAGGCACATCCGGTAAAAGATGTGTATGGAGGTCCCACTCTTTGGCCCATTGAAAAAGCAGAAGAGATCATGGAATGGTATCATAATTTTCTCAATAAAGCTCCTGACGAATTGAATGGATTTATCGCTACAATGATTATTCCCGGGCCGCCATTTCCTGAATCCCTTCACCATAAAAAATTTTGTGGAATTGTATGGTGTTATGTTGGCGATTTAAATAAGGCAGAAGAAGTATTTAAGCCCATACTTGCCAGGAATCCTGTGTTTGCTCATATAGGCGAGATGCCTTATCCATCTATTCAAAAATTGTTTGACGGCCTTCTTCCTCCGGGCTTGCAATGGTATTGGAGAGCTGATTTTTTTAATGAATTAAGTCAGGAAGCAAGCGCAAAACATTTGGAATTTAGTTTGAAAATACCCACACCACTTTCTCAAATGCATTTGTATCCTATAAGTGGCGCAGCAGGCAGAGTTGCGAAAGACGAAACCCCCTGGGCTTACAGAGATGCCAAATATGCCGGCGTAATTGTGGGCGTAGATCCTGATCCTGCTAACGGCAATAAAATTACAAAATGGTGTAAGGATTATTGGGAAGCACTGCATCCATTTTCTTCAGGTGGCGCCTATTCCAATTTTATGATGGATGAAGGACAGGATCGTGTAAAAGCAAGTTATAAGCACAATTACGCGCGTTTGGCTAAAATTAAAAAACAATACGATCCCAATAATTTTTTTAGAGTGAACCAGAATATTTTGCCGGAAGGGAATAACTAATTTTCTCTTTCATTTTTAATTAAGACCAATATACATTGGAGAGTCGTACTTTAACTCAAAATCCGAAGAAGGCAACTCTTCGAAAAAATATCTTTGGTTCGAAGAGAATTTTGAAGAGCCCCTGATGCTTTAGCGACATTGAACATATTCCACAGTAAACGAGCAAAAATTCCGGATTCCTATTATCCAAAATTAAAAAAAAGCCCTGCAGATTTTGCAAGGCTTTTAACGAGTTTTTTAACGAGTTCCTTAAAAATTATTACAATGCTTTTACTGTTGTAGTTGAAGTTATTTTTGTAGAAGTAGGAAAATCCTGCCCCATTGCAGTTACAGTACCTGAAGCCTCTGTAGTAGAATTATTAGTTTGAACTACTCCTGTGTTGGTATCTACAGTTTCTTCGCCGGAAAATTTACCTGTAGTTTTGGTACTTACTTCCATTCCCTGTTGTTCCATTGTTTTGTCCGTAGATAAGGTGCCTGAAAATGATACAGCCGCAATATTGCCGGTTATACTTTTTATAACATAAGTTGTTGATTTGCTAATGCCGCTATTGTCGTTTTTATCAGTCCAGGTAGTTCCTACCTTTAAATCCTGGGGTAGCGCAAGGAAAGCCATTTCTGCGCCATAACCCGAAGCGTCAAAATTTAATTGTTTGGCAATAGCAGATTCTGAAGATGTATCTGCAGAAGCTTTTGAAATCACATTTCCTGAATTGTCAAGGACAACATCCTTTGGTTGATTGATGTAATCTTTTAAAGAACTTCCCATTTCTCCATTCATATCATCTTTATTATCAGAATCAAAATTGATATCTCTTCCCATCATACTCATATTCATTTTAATATTGGTAATCGTATTGGAAAGATTGAAATTATTATTGTTTACATCCTTTACTTCAATATTATATACAGAAGCAATATCTGCTTTTGTATCCATAGATTGACCCTGCACTTGTGTAGAACTGGTAGTAGAGAGTTTATTTTCCACTACATATTTTTGACCTTTGGTTAATTTTAAAGAACCGTTTGTTTGGGCTATCGCCATCGTCGAAAAACAAATAGCTGCAGAAAAGAATAGTGTTGTTTTTTTCATATAAATAATTTTGTTTTTTTGTTTGCAAATATAAACTTCTTATTGGCAAAGAGTGTTCCACTCTTTTAGTTATGAAAATGCCTGTTAGAGGAATTATTAATTAGTAATCGTTATTTGATTTTTGTGGTTTATTCGCGACTTTTTTACTTTTTTCTTCTTCTGCTCTTTTTGCTGAATCTTTCTTTTCAGGAATATAATTCATAGGGCCCATCTTTTTTACGTCTGACCCGGATTTTTTATCCTTTGGTGCTACTTCACTAAAATCCGATTCTACCGGTACATCTGTTGGAGCAGCATAATCTGCAGCGTCACCATTCCCCTGAACATCTGCAGAATCGCTTCCCTGGCCTTCCTGGCCTATGGCATTAAAGTTTTGATCTGCATAAATGGGATTATTATTCAGTTCAGAAGGTATAGCAAATTGAGCTTTAGGGTCAATATTCAATGATTTATCGGCATATACTTTTTGCATAAAGAATGCCCATTCAGGCATTGCCATATCGTTACCTCCGTTTGTCCAACCATTCCTGAGATGTAAAAAAGGATCATCGCAGCCAACCCATGCGCCGGCCAGTATTTGGGGGGTATATCCAATAAACCATCCATCTGTATTTTGATTAGTGGTTCCGGTTTTTGCACCCATTGCACTGTTAATTCCGAACTTCCATCTCATAGCTCCTCCGGTTCCATAATCAACTACTCCTTGCATCATGCGATACATAGTGTAGGCGTCTGATTCACTGATAACCTGTTTTACTTCAGGTTCAAAGGTCTGTAATACATTACCGTTTTTATCTTCAATTTTGGTTAAATAAATGGGTTCAGTATTAAATCCACGATTTGGAAACATGGTGTATGCTCTCAGCATTTCAATAAGTTGTATATCAGCAGAACCTAAAGCGATGGAAGGAACAATTGGGATATAGCTTTTTATTCCACAAAGATGAGCAAACTCGGCAGTTTTTTTAGGGCCAATCCTGCTCATCAGATCAAAAGCGGCTACGTTGATTGATTTAGCTAAGCAATAAGCCATTGTACCTCCGGGTCCTGTAATGGTTTTTTTGTTAAGAGTGATGGATGTTCCTCCTATATAACTTTCAGGCGTAAGCCCTGCATCTGTTAAAGCCAAAGTATATAAAATTGGTTTAAAAGTAGAACCCACTTGCCTGTTTGCAGTTACATGATCATATTTAAACCATTTAAAATCAATGCCACCCACCCATGCTTTCACTTCTCCTGTTACAGGATCCATTGCGCAAAATGCAGTTTGCATCATTTGTTTGCAATATTTTATGGAATCCAGGGGACTCAAGACGGTATCTGTTTCCCGGTTCTTATTCCATGCAAATACTTTCATTTTTACAGGAACGGAGAATGAATTCTTAATTTCCTGATCTGTTGCCCCGGCTTCTTTCATACTTCTCCAGCGATCACTTCCTTGCATGGCGCGGTTTAAAATATCTTCATGGCCTTTCCAGACATTCTTTGGTAATTGCCGGTTAAATGTTTTTTGCATAGCAGTCATATGCCTTATTACAGCTTCTTCTGCATACAACTGCATCTTAGGATCAATGGTTGTAAATATTTTTAATCCATCCTTGTAGAGATCATACTTATTACCGGTTTGAGGATTGGTGTGTGTGCTACACCAATCGAGTAGTTTCTTTGTCAAAACAGATCTAAAATAAGGCGCTATCCCATTGCTTTCATCTATTTTTTTATATTTAATTCCAAGAGGTTTTTTCTTAAGCATTTCAGCGTCTGAGGCGGAAAGTACGTTATTGGTAACCATTCTGTCTAATACCAGGTTTCTCCTGGCGAGCGCTGCGTCGGGATGCCTTCGCGGATCATATTCCCCCGGGCCACTCAACATTCCTACTAATAAAGCAGCTTCGTCCGGCGTGAGTTTAGAAGGTTCTTTTTGAAAATAGATCAATGACGCATTTCTGATGCCATAGACATTTAACCACGAAACGCGATTGAGATACAATGCAATAATTTCCTGCTTGGTAAAATTTCGTTCCAGTTTTAGCGCCACGATCCATTCTTTCATTTTATCTATTCCTCTTTTCAAAATAAACACACGGTTTTGCTGGTTTAAAATGTTTTTGGCAAGTTGTTGCGTGATCGTACTGGCCCCTCCCTGGTTGCCAAATCCTTTAAGGGCACGGGCAATGGCAATCGGGTCAATTCCTGAATGTTCATAAAACCTGATGTCTTCGGTAGATATCAAAGCGTTAATCACACTTTTTGAAATGTCTTTATAATCTACCTGAACCCTGTTTTCAGTATAAATTTTACCCATGAGAGTAGTGCCATCATCAGCATATATTTCTGTAGCGAGGTTGGCTTGCGGATTCTCTAATTGCTGAAGTGAAGGCAACTTGCCAAATAGGCCAAAAAAAGCTGAAACGAGTACGATTGTAAAAAGTGCAAATCCTCCCAACACAACTGTCCAAAGTATTTTTACTCCTGGTTTTATGTCGCTTTTTTTGTTTCCTTTTTTAGGTAAATTCTTCATTTTGTTTTCTTTAAAAACCGGTAATTTATTACATTCCTTTTTATGAAATTACTAAAATTTGCCGGGGTATTTTTTATTTAAAAGATCAATATAACTCTGTAAATTTTTATTTTGTTTCAGCAATTCAAGGTTGGCATCAGAAATAATATAAAATGCATATTTCTGCGCAGGCAACCATGAGATTTCTGAAGGTGCAGCGGCTTTTAACTGATCACGGTATTTTAAAGCAGCATCTGCATTGTCAAAAGGTGAAAATATTAACAGGATCCTGTCATTATCCAAAGTATCTTTTACGATCTGGAAATTACTTGAATAATTATTCTGGCTGTTGAATCTGTTAAACGCATTCCTGGCCTCACTGCTATATACAGGATCTACTTTAGTAAGCACCATCACTACATTTTGTGGTTCATTAGGATCAAAAATAAACTGGGCATTTCTCACGGGTGGAGGTAATTTTTTATCCGGATTTAAAGTTGCTTTTCCCGGTTTTATAATGCCGGTTTCTGTAATCGGTTTATGATTAATGACGACCGGCCCCTGCACATTATTAACGATTTTAGCATCATCATAAACTATTATTTGTGAATCCGGATTTTCTCTCACCACTTTAAGATTAGTAAGATAATTCTCAATACTATCTCTTTTGCTCAATACTTTAATCATGGTAGCTGCCTTATCTTTCATCGGGGATGTAGGATAATTATCAATTATCTGGTGAAGCGTATTGATGGCTGCACTGTCCTGGCGCTTTTGAATATAGTAAACAGATTGAATATAGAGTAATTGCGGGTTCCAATAGCTTTTACCATAAAGACTGTCAGCAATATGTTTTTCCTGGATGGCCTGATCGAAATTACCTTCAATAAACATGTTATAAATTTTGTCGTATCTGTTTGATGCGGCGGTATCTTTTTCGGAAGGATTAAAACTGTCGGGGTGAAGTACATATTGAGTGTAAATGCTTTTCTTGAAATTATTCAATAAAAGATTTTTATAATAATCTGACTGCTGAATATTTCCGATTTTCCTGTAACAATAGGAAAGGTTCATATACAATTCACCATTGTGTAAGCTGTCCGGAAAGCGCTTTAAAGAACTTTGATAAGTATCTATGGCCGCATAATAATCTTCCAACAGATCCTGGTAATTTTTTCCCAGCAAAAGTAAGGAACGCACTATTTTTGAATTGGATGTATCCATAGCGGGTTTGGTCAAAGGCACATTTGCAAGCAATCCTTCTACAGAAATGTCGTTCTGATAAGGAATGCCTAAATTGATTTTTTCTTTGCCGGAACTTGCCTGGGGCGCCATTGGATCTCCCAGATTTGAATTTGACTGGTTTTGATTAATGGAGCTGGCATTTTGTGAAGAAGCGGATGATTGCCTCCAGTTATCTACATTTTGTCTTTTGCCCCAAACGGTTTTAAATTCAGTATAACCCTTTCCTTTTAAATCACTATTATTGAAATACCATTCTCCCTGCGAACTGTTACTCGAAAATAAATCAGAGGATTGATTTTTTTTGTTGAAAAGATCCGCTGCAGAACCTGAATAAGCCTCTTCTTCATCTTTTATTCCCCGTTCTTTCTTTAATTTTTTGGATAATTTTTTTAAAAAAGCAGTTCTTTCATCTGGTGAAAGTGCCGCAATTGCCTGAAGGCTGTCTTCTCTTTCAATAATATTAAGATTGGTGACTACCTGTTTTAGTGCCATTTTTCTTGATTCAATTTCGGCAACGTTTTTCAGTGAAGTATCCCCGGTTTGAAGACTGTCGTAAAAGTTATAAGCATCTTTATATTTTTTTTGTTGATAGCTTATTTCAGCCAATGTCAGAAAGGCTTTGTTTTTAATTGATATATTATCCTGGTTGTAAAAAGTACTTTTTTTATATAAAGACACTCCCAGGGAAGTATCAGGTTTTTCCATAGCAAGTTGCGCCGCAGAAAAATATACTATGTCGCGGTAAGGCTCAAATTTATCTTTGCGCGCCATGTGTAAGAGCCTGGCAATACTTTTGTCAATTTCTGCAGGATCTTTGCTTTTAAGCATTTTTGCTTTATTGAGATTAGCATAAATATCCATTAGCGGATCTGTAGTAAGTTTTATTGCTCTATCATAATAATGGGATGCGGTATCCTGTTGGTTGCTCATATCATAAAGTTGGGCAAGCAAATATTCCCTTCTTGCTTTATCGGCAACATCTATCGCATTGGGAAGCGCATCCGCAATATAGACGATGGCGCTATCATACATTTGTTGTTTGAAAAACCAATATCCCTGCATTTCTTCAAAATATGGATCCAGGCGTTTGGGAAATAAGGGATCATTTTTCAAAGTATTGATGATTCCCGCTGCTTCGGCATAGTCGCCCAAATCTATCAAAGTACGAATTTGCCATACCAAAGCATCATTTCTGCTTGGCGGCCGCGAAAAGGTTTTTTGAATAATATTCCTTTTTTCACTACTTGATATGCTGAGGGAATTATTGCCTCCGTTTTCGTTGGAACCTACTATCAACTGGTCATCTTCATGTTTCTTTTTGCGGGGATAAAGATTATAATTAATAAATTGAAAAGTCATGTAAGCAGAATCAAAAGCTTTACGGAAATAATAGGCCTCTCCAATTAAGAGATATAAATTGTCCACCCAATCGCTGCGTAGATCATGGAGCAATATTCCTGCGGTGGCTTTATAAATGACAGAATCGAGTTCAATTTTTTGAGCGGCAGTATTTTCTAAAGTAAAACTGTAATAGGATAATAATTTTGAATAATCGTCTGTATTTTGCAGGCGCGCGCGCTCTATTACAGAATTGATTTTGTTATTGGCATTAAAAAAGTAATTATAATGCGATACGGTATTTTGGATGAATCTTCGGGGGACTGTAAATTTTTTCTGGCCGGTCTTTTCTGATTTGAGTGTTTTGTCCTGGAACTTTGCAGGTTTATCCTTATTTACGTCAAAAGATATTTTATCCAACTGGGCATGCACCTCCGGAAGAAGAAAAAAGAAGAATAATAAAACAGATATGAATCTGATCCGGCTATTCATGGATATGATCAATTTTATAGAAGTAAGATTAACAAAAAAGTTCTAATAAAATATAGAAACTTTCTTTCTGCAAAAATATTTTAAAAATACGGTTATTTAGTCTAATATGTCAATAAATGCTTTTGTGTATATTATTTTTAACAACCTAAAAATTAATAACGTAAAAGATCAATATGACATTGCCTGTGAGAGCTACTGTCAGAAGTAATTAAGAATACAAATGGAAATAAAAAAATAAGGAAATAAGAAACCAGGAAGTTTGCATTTTGATTCAGTAAAAGCACAAATAAAGGAAATTTCCCTTTATATCCTGAATGAATAAGTGAATAAATAATGAAAACAAGAAAAGAAACCAACAGGGAATTAATGAAATATGCGGGAATGGGTATGCAATTCCTGTTAAGTATTGCTTTGGGGATATTTATCGGGATGAAATCAGACGAATGGTTACATTTTTCTTTTCCTTTGCTGGTTTGGATATTGCCCTTGATAATTATTGCAGGGCTTATTATAAAAATTATTAAAGACACCGATAAAAAATGACTCAACCCTATATTAAAAAATTCGCCCCGGTAATTATATTATTTATTATCACCAGTATTCTTATCCTTATCTTCAAAAGAAATTTAATCTCTTATGGATTTGATGTTGGATTTTTAGCCTCTGCAAACATCATCCTGTTTTTATTAAGTTGCTTTGGATTTTTCATTCAAATTAAGGGCACAAAATCTCCCAATGTTCATGCATTTATACGTGGATTATACCTTACTCTTTTAATGAAAATGTTTGTAATAATCGGCGCCATTTTTATTTATATTTTTGTAATGGGAAGCAATGTAAATAAACCCGCTTTATTTATGGCAATGGTGCTTTATGTTATTTATACTTCCATTGAAGTTGTCCAATTAATGAAAATAGCCCGAAAAAAAACTGATGCTTAAAAAAGAATCTCCCTTACATCAATTGAATCATTTTTTACCCGATGGCTCTTATGATGATGTGTCATTTTACCTACAGGAGTATAAGGTACATCTTACTGTTACCCGTGAAAGGCTTACCAAACTTGGCGATTACCGTAACAAACATTTGAATAAAAATCACCGCATCAGCGTGAATGGGAATCTCAATAAATATTCATTTTTAATTACTTTATTGCATGAATTGGGCCACCTGGTGGCCTATGAAAAATATGGAAATAGAATTCAGGCCCATGGCGCACAATGGAAAAATGAATTTGGAAATATTCTGACACGCTTTATTACTAAAAAAATATTTCCTGCTGACATAGAAAATGAATTATTGAAAACTTTAAAAAATCCTGCTGCCAGTTCGTGTGCAGAAGCTCCGTTATTAAGAATATTAAAAAGATACGATCCTCATAAACCAGGAGTTTTTTTATTGGAAGAACTGCCGCCGGAAAGTTTATTCAAATTTAAAAACGGACACATTTATAAAAAAGGCAATAGGCAAAGGACCCGTTTTTTGTGCCGGGATTTACAAAACAACAGATTGTTTTTATTTAGCCCGGTAACGGAAGTAGAATTGATAAAGAATGAACCAGGATAGTTTACAGTAAACCAATAAATAACGGCATTTTCTGTTTCACTAAATTAGGACCTGAATAATTATCTTTATCTTTTTCTAAAAATAAAATTATGAGCAAGGGAAGGTTAGAAGCCTTTAGCGACGGATTATTCGCCATTCTTATCACCATCATGGTACTGGACCTTCATCCGCCCGAAGGCAGCTCATTTGCGGATTTAAAGCCTTTGATACCAAAATTAATAAGTTACGTACTGAGTTTTACTTATGTGGCAATTTATTGGAATAATCACCATCATACGTTTCAGGCAGTTACACATGTAAATGGAAAAGTATTGTGGTGCAATACGCTATTATTATTTTGTATTTCACTCATTCCATTTGTTACCGCATGGATGGGTGAAAATCATTTTAGTGCATCGCCCGTTGCTTTGTATGGAATTGTTTTATTAATGGCAGCTTTGTCCTATCCTCTTCTTCTGAAATCGCTAATACAACTTCATGGTAAAGATTCTTTATTGGCAACTTCGATAGGAAGAGATTTTAGAGGAAAAATTTCAATAGTAATTTATATTCTTGGTATTCTAATTTCTTTTTTTAATTCATGGATTAGTTTTGCTTTGTATTGTGTTGTTGCCATTATTTGGTTTATCCCGGACAGACGAATTGAAAAAAGAATAGACAAAGCTCTATAAAAGGTATTCATAAATAAAAATGTCTCCGAGGTATCAAAAGCCTCTATTAATTCAATTCAAATCTGGTTTTTGTCGCCAAAGGTTGCCAACCTTTGTGAAGTAGTTTGAACTTAAAAAATATTTTTCTGAGGTAGTCAACCTTTTAATCTTTCGACTCAAATCTGATTTTGAAAAACTCCCCTAATAAATATTCCTTAAAAAATCATTAACTTTTTTTGTAATTTTATTTCGGGAATATTTTTTTTCTCTACATTTTAGCATATAAGATTGCCGTATGAATGAGCAGGATAGTAGTAACAAAAAAGGAGGTAAAGGAGATAGCAAACAAACACCTTCTTCAGGTGTAGCCCGAAAACTCAGCGACTTTACGATGCCTGCTTCAGTACTAAAATTAATTCCTCTTTCTATAATTATCGGAATCTTTGGTGCAGTTATAGCAATTGTACTACTTGATCTGATTGCTGTCATCTCTAATTTTTTATATTACCAGCGTTTCGATCTTACGCTTACTTCGCCACGAAATAATACCCTTGGATGGCTGGCTGTTTTAATACCTATGGGAGGTGGCTTGATTGTTGGATTCATGGCGCGCTATGGTTCTGAACGTATTCGCGGACATGGAATTCCGGAAGCTATGGAAACTATTCTTGTAGGTGGTAGTAAAGTGGAACCAAGTCTTACCATTCTTAAACCCATTGCCAGTGCAATCAGCATTGGTACCGGGGGGCCATTTGGTGCAGAAGGCCCGATTATTTTAACGGGAGGCGCTGTAGGTTCGGTATTGGCACAATTCCTTAACCTCACCGCTATAGAAAGGCGAAGCCTTCTTGTAGCAGGAGCTGTAGCAGGAATGAGCGCGGTGTTCGGAACTCCGATTGCGGCAGTAATTCTTGGAGTAGAACTTCTTTTGTTTGAATGGAAACCGCGTTCTTTTATTCCTGCAGCTATTGCGAGTATTGTGGCAGATGCTATCAGGCACTGGTTCGTAAACCAGGGATGGATGAGAGGAGAGCCATTATTTCCTGTTCATAAAATGGTGGTCCTGGGAACTACAGGTTTGATGGATGCGGTGATCTTAGGAATTATCTGTGGCGGAATGGCCTGGGTATTAACCACAGCGGTTTATGGCGCCGAAGATGCTTTTCGCAAATTACCTATACATTGGATGTGGTGGCCTGTTTTGGGTGGCTTGATCGTAGGAATAGGAGGTCTTATTGAACCCCGGGCATTGGGAGTTGGGTATGATACTATTGCAGATGTACTTGCCGGAAACATTGCTTTCACTGCATTAATAAGTCTTTTTGTGGTTAAATTAATTATATGGGCGGTGGCTTTAGGTTCGGGGACAAGTGGAGGGATTCTAGCTCCAATTTTAATTATGGGTGGGGCATTAGGTGGTTTATTGGGAATGGTTTTTCCAGGGAAAATACCAACAGAATGGGCTTTGCTTGGGATGGCGGGCGCATTGGCGGGTGTAATGCGATCCCCTTTTACATCTATTATTTTTCCTATTGAACTTACGCACAGTACTGATTTATTTCTTCCATTATTAATAACGGTTACGCTGGCACATCTCATTAGCGTACTTATTTTAAAACGTTCTATTCTTACAGAAAAAGTAGCCCGACGCGGATTTCATGTGTTGAGAGAATATGCCGTGGAACCCCTGAAAGTTCTTTTCGCCGAAGATGTCATGTCAACAAATGTGCTTACAATAAGTTCGGGTACTTATATGTCTGATGTGCAGGCTATGGTACACGAACAGCCTCACATGCGAAGACAACGTTTGCTACCTGTAGTTAATTTGGATGGAATCATACTGGGAGTTATTTCCTGGCAGGATGTATTGGAAAAATCTTTGCAGGGAAAGATTTCCGGAACTGTGGACGATTTTATGATCAAAGACATAATCACTACTTTTCCCGAAGAATCTCTTCGGGCAATTGCAGATAGGATGGCAGCTAATCATGTAGGCGTTCTTCCGGTAGTTGATAGTAGGGAAAAAGGGAAACTTCGGGGATTAATCACTCAATTTGAATTACTCACAGCACGTGATCATATTCTGCAGGAAGAACGCAAACGGGAGCGAATCCTGAAAATGTGGCCTATTTACAAGTATAGTAATCATAATAGATTTTCAGGTTTTTTTTCTTCATCAACTGATACCCAAAAGGAGAATGATAAAAAAAATAAGAATGAGGAGTTGTGATTTTTTTTTAAGGAAAAGAAAATTATTGTCTTATTAAAATCCTGTCAAAATTTCTGTAAAACAAGTTGGACGTGTTTCAGGCTGCGTTCGGATGCGGGTAATTAAGAATCTGCGCTATTTGTTGCTTTACTGTCTTCCGTAGGAGTCCTTTGGGCAAAGAGTTTAGGAGATTATCTCCCGATTAATTAAGAGGTTTATTCGAACAATTTAATAAAATACTTTATTAACCCTTCCCGATAGCCGTTGTGAGGGAAGCTATCAGAGACCCCTGTTCATTGTTTCAAAAGTAATCGCCTGGCAACAATATTTTTACCATAATAGACTAATTAATAGTAATTAGATTGCTTGACTGGACTAATTAATATAAATTAGGTTGGTTGACTGGACTAATTAACATAAATTGCAATAAAATGCAAAAATATGGAAGTTCCAAGGATTACCGAAACTCAAATTTTAAAGCAGATTGGCAAACAAAAAGTAATCCTGCTTTATGGAACGCGGCGTACCGGAAAATCTACAATCGTTGAAAATATTGCGGCAAAGAATGAAAAAAATACACTTTTGTTGCAGGGTGAAGATATGCAGGTAAACACGCTTTTGCAAAAGAGAACAATCCCTAACTATAGACGTTTGACCAAAGGAAAAAAATTAATAATTATTGATGAAGCACACTCTATTCCTGAGATAGGTAAGATTTTGAAGTTGATGATAGATAATATAAAAGGTATCACCATTATAGCAACCGGAAGTAGTAGTTTTGATTTGCAAAATTCGACAGGAGAGCCTTTGGTAGGAAGAAACCAGGTGTATCAATTGTATCCGATTGCACAAATGGAATTGTCTGTGATTCAGGATCATCTTACTACAGTTCATGACCTGGAAGATAGATTAATTTATGGGAGTTATCCTGAATTATGGCATTTGGAGAATAATGATGAAATAGAAAATTATTTAAAACAACTGGTTAATAATTATTTGCTCAAAGATCTTTTGATGATAGAAAATATTAAAGGCGCAGATGTTTTGTATAAATTGTTGCAGTTGTTAGCTTTCCAGGTTGGAAGCCAGGTAAGTACTGTAGAACTTGGTAACAGTCTTCAATTGAACCGGCAAACCGTAGATCGCTATCTTGATCTTTTGTCAAAGATTTTTATCATTTATCCTTTGTCCGGCTATAGTAATAATTTGCGTAAAGAAGTGAGTAAAAGTAAGAAGTGGTATTTCTTTGATAACGGAATCAGAAATGCGCTTATCGCTAATTTTAATCCCGTGAACCAGCGTAATGATGTTGGCCAGCTTTGGGAACAATATTTTTTAAGTGAAAGAATAAAGTATAATAGTTATACCAATTATTTCCCGCAATATTTTTTCTGGCGTACCTATGATGGCCAGGAAATTGATTTGATAGAAATAAACAATAAACAAAAAATGCAGGCACTGGAATGTAAATGGAAAGAAAGTAAGGCAAAAATTCCAACTGCTTTTTCAAAGGCTTATCCCAAAGCCGCGTTTAATCTTATAAATAAAGAAAATTACCTTGACTGGATTACTAAAAAATAGCAAATCTTTCGAAACTCATTTTGGCAATTTTGTTCTATAATAATTTATTTTTTCAGCCATACTCATCCTTGCATATCTTGGCGAAGGCGAAGGCAAACATTCTCCAATTTTAATATCGGGAAATAGTTTCATGAAACTTTTTTCTACAAATTTACTTGTGAAAAATATTTTTTTTATGTTGTGATTCTTTAGAATTAATTTTATCGCCTTGTCATTGAATTCGATTACCTCCAGGTTGCTGTCCATATTGTTACCATCTTTCCTTTTTATTCTCAGAAAAATATCTGCCATACCTATTCCGTGCTTTTTAAAAAGAGTTTGTTTTTGTTTCCTTGTCGGCAAATCTGTTTCATAAACTCCCGAAAGTATTTTCCAAAACTGGTTTCTTTTTGATCCATAAAACCATTCATCTCCTGTAATCACTTTATGAGTTACTTCTTTTCCCGGAAAACTTCCCACTATCATTGTGACTGCATTTTCAGGGATGAACGCTTTAAAAGGATGCGTTTCGATTTCTTCCATTTTTTTATTTTTTGAACCCGTTTCCGGAATTTATTTAATAATGTTGTCTGTTTAAAAAAATTGAAAAACTATTTATTTGTTTGTCTGCTGTAAAAAATCTAAAAGCAATCCGAAACCCAAAGCAGGTTGGCAAAGTAATTGATATGCGTTGAATATTTTATAATTTCAGTAATGGCTATTTGATTGCACTGTAAGCAGCAAAGCAAATATTTTTGTGCAATATCTCTACATTTTTGAAACCTGTTTTTTCCATCAGATTCAACTGATAGTTTAATGATCGGGGGGAATCTTCTTTTTCTACATAAGCCAAAACTTTTTGTTTATATTCTTGACCTCCGGTTTTTTCTAAATAATCACCATATCTTTCCCAAATATAGTTGTTCAGTATTTTTGTATCCTGGGTTATCAAATCAGAGATCATCAGGCAACCTCCCTGTTTCAGAGAATTAAAAAGTTTTTTAAAAACAAAACTCCAATCTTCATCCCCGCGTAAATGATGCAATACAGCGCCTGCTAAAATGATGTCATATTGATCACTTGGTAAATCAATTTCGCGAATATCCCCCTGAATTATCGTTATCTCTTTATCTGTTTCTTTTGAAACTCTTTGAAATGCTTTGTCCAGCATAGGTTTGCTAAGATCTATCAATGTGCAATTGAGATGTGGTATTTTTGACAACATCTTTAATGTGTAATTGCCTGCCCCACATCCAAGGTCTAACAAATTGACAGATTGTGGATTGATTCTTTTTGCTGATTCTGTAAGCAACTCTAATGACAGTTCTGCGTCTATGATTGACTGTTGCCCTGTTTGAAGATTTGAAAACCGTTCTACATCTTTATCAAATCTTTCCCTGATTTCTGTAGTTGTTGATTTATTCATTTTATATTTTGGAGTTTTTAAACTTTTGTGTCTTATTATAAATCTCTCATCATCCATACATCACATCCTGTATGTCCGCTATTACCCAAAGGTTGCGGGATATAACTGAAGCCATTTTTAGCATACATCGCAATTGCATTTACCAATTCCGGCATTGATTCGAGATACATTTTTTTGTAGCCTTCCTTCTTAGCTTCTTCCATGCATTTTTGTAAAAGAATCTTGCCCAATCCCTTGCCACGGAATTTTTTAGAAACATACATTTTTACCAGTTCGCAGTTGTTTTTGGGAAGTCCTTTTGTAGGGAAATAACCACCACCGCCCGCTATTTCATGATGGATCTCTAATACAAAATAGGCGGATCTTTTTGCGTTGAATAATTCGCTTAAATGATCAGTGCTTTCATCAAAATAAACTGTTCCGGGTTTAGCTGCATTAAATTCCAATAAAGAATTACGTATTATATCAGCCATTACTGAATTATCTTCCTCAACAATTTTTCTTATCAACATTTTAAAAAAATAAATATTCCTTTTACCTATTTAATCTTCTGCGGTTATTCTTATATCATACGGTTATGTACGTCATTCACTGGATATTTTTGTTACACAAAATTACTCATAAAAATTTTCCACTGCAAAAAGGAATCGGAACAATGGTTCATTAATCGGCGCATATTTCCAATATAGGTTTGCAGTAAAAGAACAAATAAATGGGTTTCTCTTTTTAGAAAAGAGTAGGCTAAAACCTTGTCTATACATCATTACGGGAATATGAAAAACTTTTAATAAATATTATCCATCTTTGAATGAACTTTGCATAGTGTAAGTGAATTAGGGAATTTAAATCTTCACCTGTTTTGCAGAAGAGAATACAGAGCAGGGAAGAAAAAATAAAAAATAAGAAATGAAAATAAAAGTTTGTGGCAACAGGGATTTAGAACAGTTGAAAGAGCTAAGTGGTTTGGGAATTGATTATGCCGGCCTTATATTTTATGAGCAATCTCCCAGGTATGTTTTGGAAAAATTGAATGGAGAAGAAGTGAAGGAATTGGGTTTATCCATTGAGAAAGTGGGTGTTTTCGTAAATGCAAGCGAGGAAGAGATCATGAAACAAATGGATCATTTTGGTCTGGATTTAGTACAACTTCACGGAGATGAAACCGCCTCTTTTTGCAACCGTATCAGTCAGCATTTCAGGATAATTAAAGCCTTTCGTATAGCAGACTTTGATACTAATATTGATTGGTTAGTTAAAGAATACGATGAGGTATGTGATTATTATTTATTTGATAAGGGTTCTGCGGGTTTATATGGAGGAACAGGCGAGAAATTCAACTGGAAGCTTCTTGAAAATTCAATTATCGGGAAACCCTTTTTTTTAAGCGGGGGGATCAGTGTGAATGATGCAGCGTCTCTTAAAAAATTTAAGCATCCATTTTTTTATGGGGTAGATGTGAATAGCAGATTTGAAACGGAACCCGGAATAAAAGATATGAAAAAAATAAAGGATTTTGTAAAAGAATTAAAAAATTAAACCGTTTAAAAATGTGGGCAGTAGATAAGAATGGCTACTATGGCCAGTTTGGTGGGGCGTACATTCCGGAAATGTTGTATAGGAATGTGGAAAGCCTCCAAAAAAATTACTTAAAAATAATAAATGAGGAAAGTTTTCAAAAAGAATTTAATTCTCTTTTGAAAGATTTTGCGGGTAGACCTACTCCGTTATATCGCGCTCAGAGATTAAGTGATAAATATGGGGCGAATATTTTTTTAAAGCGCGAAGATCTTTGTCACACCGGCGCTCATAAAATCAATAATACCATCGGCCAGATTTTATTAGCTGAAAGACTTGGCAAAAAAAGGATTATTGCCGAAACCGGCGCAGGCCAGCATGGTGTTGCTACTGCTACTGTTTGTGCTTTAAAAAACCTGGAATGTATTGTTTATATGGGCGAAAAAGATATAGAACGCCAGGCGCCTAATGTGGCAAGAATGAAAATGCTTGGCGCAAAAGTAGTTCCTGCAATCAGCGGAAGTAAAACTCTTAAAGACGCTACCAATGAAGCGATCAGGGATTGGATCAATAATCCTGAGGATACTTATTACCTGATAGGAAGTGTAGTTGGCCCACATCCTTATCCTGATATGGTAGCGCGTTTTCAAAGTGTGATCAGTAAAGAAATACGGGTTCAGTTGAAAGAAAAAACAGGAAATGAATTACCGGATTATGTGATCGCATGTGTGGGTGGAGGAAGTAATGCGGCGGGTGCATTTTATTATTTTCTTGATGACGAAGGTGTAAAATTAATAGCAGTGGAAGCTGCAGGTCTGGGAATAGAAAGCGGCATGAGTGCGGCAACAACTCAATTGGGTTCTGTAGGAATTTTACATGGAAGTAAAAGTTATGTGATGCAAACGGAAGACGGCCAGGTTATAGAACCGCACAGTATTTCAGCAGGACTTGATTACCCGGGAATCGGCCCGATGCATGCTAATTTATTCGCTTCAAAGAGAGCGCAATTTATGAATGCAACAGATGATGAAGCGCTTGATGCTGCTTTTGAATTAACAAAAATGGAAGGGATTATTCCAGCTTTGGAATCTGCTCACGCACTTGCGGTTTTGAAAAAAATGAAATTTAAAATTGATGATAAAGTTGTTGTGAATTTGAGCGGGAGAGGAGATAAGGATATGGATACTTATATGAAGGCCTCTGACAGGGCAGCGAAAAGCCAAACTAAATATTGAACAGATGAGTACGATTCAAAAATTGTTTTCTGAAAAGGAGAAAAATATTCTAAGTATTTATTTTACTGCCGGTTTTCCGCAATTGAATGATACGGTAAATATTCTGCAATCCTTGCTGAAACATGGCGCTGACATGATAGAAATCGGGATGCCCTATAGCGATCCTTTGGCCGATGGGCCGGTAATTCAAAACAGTAGTATGAAGGCCTTACATAACGGGATGACCATCAAAATCCTTTTTTCACAATTAAATAAAAAGGAAAATCAGGTTCATGTTCCCTTAATACTGATGGGTTATTTAAACCCTGTTTTGCAATATGGATTTGAAGATTTTTGTGCAGATGCAAAAAACGTGGGCGTTACCGGTATTATCCTTCCTGACCTTCCTATAGATGAATATGAAAGGGAGTATAAAAATATTTTTGAAGAAAATAACCTCAATTTTATTTTTTTAATTACTCCCGAGACTTCCGAGGAAAGAATACGTAAAATTGATTCTGTCAGCAATGGATTTATTTACGCAGTTTCTTCCTCCTCTATTACCGGCAGCAATACCAATATGAATACCCAGAAAACATATTTTGAAAGAATAAAAAATATGAATTTGAAAAATAAGGTCTTGATTGGCTTTGGAATAAAAGATCACGAAACATTTACCAAGGCTTGCCAATATGCTGCAGGAGCCATTATCGGGACTACATATATTAATGCTATTGAGAATGCTGATGACATAGACAGCGCCACACAAAAATTTCTTAACTCAATTTTACAAGCCTGACATTTTCTCCTTTCCTTAAAAATGTTTATTTTAAAAAAATTAAATTTGCCGTAATATTATAAATTATGAAACAATTATTTTTTCTTTTTATCGCGTTACCTTTTTTTGGTTTTGCACAGACTTCTGTGAGCGCGACAAAAACAAACACTAACGATGGGTATGAAATAAGCGGAAATATTTCCGGATATCCCGATAGCACTTCAGTTTCTTTTTTGAACCAGCAAACCGGGGTACCTGAAAAGCAAACTATCTTTGAAAACGGGAAATTTATTCTAAAAGGCCAGCTTTCTGAACCATCCTTTATTATTTTAGTTTTTGGCGACCAGCCACCTGCTATTCCTTTATTTATTGAAAATTCTAAAGTTAAAATTGCCGGTGATAAAAACAACCTCGAAAATCTTTCTATAACAGGTTCCAAAACAGAAACTCAGTTTGCCGAATATTCGAAATTGACGAAGCCTTACCTGGACTTGTTTTCTCCTGATGTGGCAAAAGCCCCTGATTCTGTAAAAGCCGTAGAAAAAATAAGCGAAGATTTTGTAAAAAAATATCCATCATCTTATGTGGCTCCTCTTGCAATTATCAGGATATTACAAACTTCTCAAAATGTAGCAAAAGCAGAAAGCCTTTTTAAAATGATGTCGGGTGATGTGAAAAATTCTTCTCTTGCAAAATATGTAGATCAACAATTGGCAGTAGCAAGAATAAATCCAATTGGCTCCGAGATCATAGATTTTTCACAGGATGATACTTCCGGACATAAAGTGACCATTTCTTCTTTCAGGGGAAAATATGTACTGGTTGATTTTTGGGCGAGCTGGTGCAGGCCGTGTCGCGAAGAGAATCCGAATGTGGTAGCGGCTTTTCATAAATATCACGAAAAGAACTTTACGGTGCTTGGTGTGTCTCTCGACCAGGCAAAACAGGCATGGTTAAGCGCAATTAAAATGGATGGACTTTCCTGGACTCATGTAAGCGATTTAAAAGGCTGGGGAAATCAGGTAGCTCTGTTATTTCATATTACCAGCATTCCTCAAAACCTTTTGATAGATCCTCATGGGAAAATAATTGCCAAAAATCTTAGAGGTGATGCATTGAATACTAAGTTGGAAGAATTGCTGAAATAAAGAATCTCAAAATGTAAGAGATTCAAATGGTTGATTTTTACGAACAATAATTATGTTGGCTTCAGTCGTTCTTTTCTAACTTGAAAATTTCATTGACAGAAGTTTTAAAAACATCAGATATTTTTATTGAAAGGACAGTAGATGGAACATACCTTTCTGCTTCAATTGAGTTTATCGTTTGACGGGATACACCCACTTTGTCTGCTAAATCCTGTTGTGTTAGATTTAGTTTTGCCCGTTCAACTTTTAATGTGTTTTTCATTACCGAACCCTTTTTAGATAATAGTACATCACCAAATATTCGAACAACATAACCGTGACAAGATGTCGGCCAGTTAAATTTTCTATAGGTATTTTAAAAAGAAAATCACCAAATGGAGAGATAATTAAATAAATTACAATACTAATAAATGCAAAAGCCATTGCTTTTAATCTTATTGCAATAGTCATTTCATCTTCAACTTTATCTTTAGACAATGCTAATCCAAGTATGAAGGCATTTGCAGTGAATACTTTAAGTAGTTCTTTTTGAGATTGCAATATTTTAATGTTCATTAAGATGATAATTGCAGCCGGAACAAATGCTAAAATCATTACGACAAGGCCAATTACCTTAAAATACCCCGGTAGTAATCTAAGATCTTTTTTATTTGTATTTTTATCCATTTTGACAAATTTGCTTTCCTAAATGACAAATATACTTTACATTATTAAATCTTCAAAAGAATTTTTGGTTGACATTTTATGGTCTAACATATCGTCTCTGGATTTAGAACTAAATAGGAATCTCAGATATTTGTTTCTTTACTATTAAACCAATTAACCAATTAACCAATTAACTTAAGAATTAATTAGTTGTCTTTTATAAAGTTGAACTGTATTTTCGAGGCCAAAGTATAATGCATCACAAATCAATGCATGCCCGATAGAAACTTCTGAAAGTCCGGGGATATTTTCTGAAAAATATTTTAGATTGCGTAGGTCAAGATCATGTCCGGCATTGATTCCCAGGCCGAGTTCCATTGCTTTTTTTGCAGCAGCAATGAAAGGAGCAATTGCAAGTTGATGATTCCCTTTTTGAAATTCTTTCGCATAATTTTCTGTGTACAATTCAATTCTGTCTGTTCCGGTTTCTTTAGCGCCTTTTATCATTTTGATATCAGGATCTACAAAAACCGATACCCTGATTCCTGCCTTTTTAAAAACCGAAATAATCTCAATTAAATAATCTTTATTTTTTACCGTATCCCATCCATGATCAGAAGTTAATTGTCCTAAAGCATCAGGAACCAAAGTTACCTGGTCGGGCTTGTTTGCAAGAACAAGGTCTATAAATTTTTGTTCGCGGCAGTTTCCTTCGATATTAAATTCAATGGGCGAAGAAATCATTTTTTTCAATTCATAAACATCTGTGTATCTTATATGCCTTTCGTCAGGCCGGGGATGCACCGTAATTCCTTCGGCGCCAAAAGTCATAATATCCCTGGCTGTTTTTATTAAATCAGGATTATTGCCACCGCGCGAGTTTCGTAGCGTAGCAATTTTATTGATATTTACGGAAAGTTTAGTCATAGTTTTTGCAATTTACAATTATCTGTATTGTGCTAAAAAAAATTGCATTCATTTTGGGATCAAAAGTAAATGGGCGGTTTTGCAAATAATAACGAAATTAGCAGAAACCCATAGATTGCAATTTTTTAAAATCAATAAATGAAAAGAAGACGTTTTTTATCCTCCGTTGCTATCATACTTCCGGCAGCTATGGTAAGTACTGAAGTTTTTTTCTCTTCATGCAGATCTGATGTGAAAGAAGAAGAATATTTTTCGGAAGAAAATATAAAACTCCTGGATGAAATTGGCGAAACGATTCTTCCTGCAAGTTCCACTTCACCTGGCGCTAAAGCTGCCAGGATTGGGGAATTCATGAAAGTATATGTAACAGATTGCTATACAACGGAAGAGCAAAATATTTTTTGGCGAGGAATCACCTGGATCAAAAAGAAAAGCAAAAACAAATTTGGGAAAGAGTTTATAAAGTTGACTACGTCACAAAAACAAGAAATACTCAAAGCTGCGGAGAATGAACCGCAAGAAGCTGCTAAAAATGAAAAGACAAGTATTGCAGGAAGTGGTGACGCGGTTCAGACAGGCAAAGAACAGCGAGATAAAAATCCTATTAATGGCGATACTCCGCATTTTTATTCAATGATAAAGGGGCTTACTTTATTTGGATATTTCACTTCGGAACCAGGCGCTACCAAAGCGTTGAGGTATATTCAAACTCCGGGTTCTTATCGTGGAGAGGTACCTTATAAAACAGGCGATAAAGCATGGGCAACATAAAATGATGGCAAAAAAATATCCTAATACAGTAAACAAACAATAAATGGGAAATATTAATTCAAAAGGAATTAAAGAAAATACTTATGATGCTATTGTGATTGGTTCAGGAATCATCGGTGGTTGGGCTGCCAAAGAATTATGTGAACAGGGAATCAAAACTTTGGTTTTGGAGAGAGGCAGAAATGTCAGGCATTTAATAGATTATCCGACAATGGCAAAGGATCCATGGGATTTCCCGCACCGCAACGATCTTACCTTAAAAATAAAAGAGGAAAATCCTATCGTTTCAAAATGTTATGCATTCAGAGAAGACGCGATGCATTTTTTTGTAAAAGATAAAGAGCATCCCTATATCCAGGAAAAGCCTTTCGATTGGATACGCGGTTACCAGGTTGGTGGTAAGTCATTAATATGGGCGAGGCAAACACAAAGATGGAGTAAATATGATTTTGAAGGACCTTCAAGAGATGGATTTGCCGTGGACTGGCCAATACGCTATTCTGATTTAGCGCCGTGGTATAGTCATGTTGAAAAATTTGTAGGTATCAGTGGCAACAAAGATGGATTGGAGACACTGCCTGATGGCGAATTTCTTCCAGCGTGGGAGATGAATGCGGTGGAGAAAGTAGTGCAGAAAAGAATTATGGACAATTACAAAGACCGCAATGTGATCATTGGTCGCTGTGCTCATTTAACCAGACCAAAAGAAATTCACCTGGAACAAGGCAGAGGGCAATGCGAGGCAAGAAATCTGTGCCAGCGCGGATGTCCCTTTGGTGGTTATTTTAGTTCCAATTCTTCAACGCTGCCCTGGGCTGCAAAAACAGGAAATCTCACATTGCGCCCCGATTCTGTGGTTCATTCCGTTATTTATGATGATAAAAAAAACAAAGCGACCGGTGTGAGAGTGATTGATGCACATACCAAACAGGTTACCGAATATTTTGCAAAAATCATTTTTGTAAATGCCGCTGCATTGAATTCAAATCTTATTTTACTCAATTCTACTTCATCAAGATTTCCTAACGGACTTGGTAATGATAATGGATTACTCGGTAAATATGTAGCGTTTCAAAATTACAGAGGTACACTTAATGCAAGTATGGATGGTTTTTTGGATTCCTATTATTATGGCCGGCGCCCTTGTGCAGTTATGATGCCTAATTTCAGAAATGTATATAAACAGGAAATGGATTTCCTTCGAGGTTATATGGTATTTTTCAGCGCTTATAGAGGTGGTTGGGAACACGCAGTGGCCGGCCATCAAATGGGTGAAACATTCAAACAAGCAGAAACAGAACCCGGTAACTGGGGTGTTTCTATGATGATGCAGGGTGAAACCATTCCCAAAGAAACTAATCGTGTATGGCTAAGTGAAGACAAGAAAGATGAATGGGGAATGCCATTGCTATCAATTGATGTAGGATACGATGATAATGATGAAAAATCATTGAAAGATTTTTTAATTCAGGGAGCAGAAATGCTGGATAAAGCAGGATGTAAAAATATTACAAGCAATGATAGCAAACAAGCACCCGGACTGGATATACATGAAGTAGGAGGGGTAAGGATGGGTAAAGATCCTAAAACATCTCTTTTAAATAAATGGAATCAACTGCATGAATGCCCCAATGTATTTGTAACTGATGGTGCCTGTATGACTTCTACCGGCACACAAAATCCATCTATCACTTTTATGGCATTGACAGCGAGGGCAGCTAATTATGCAGTAGAAGAACTAAAAAAGGGAAATCTTAATTAAGTATTTTTATTCCTAAATTGTTTCTTTTTATCATTGTTACTCTCTTCAATTTATTAATTTAATGGCGGTATTGGAAAGAAGGCTCAGCCTTTGGCAGGCATCTGCTATCAACATGACTGACATGGTTGGCATAGGCCCCTTCATTACCTTACCTATGGTGATAGGAATGATGAACGGACCATATTTCCTTTATGCCTGGATCGCAGGTGCATTTTTATCAATTGTAGATGGAATGGTGTGGAGTGAGTTGGGAGCTGCGTTTCCGAGAGCAGGTGGTAGCTATAATTTTTTAAAAGAGGCGTACGGAACAAAAGGTGCCGGTAAAATGATGAGTTTTTTATTTGTATGGCAAACAATGATACAAGCGCCGCTGGTAATAGCTTCTGCTGCCATAGGATTTGCAAAATATTTTTCTTTCCTGGCCCCGCTTAATAGTGTTACAGAAAAATTAGTGAGTGGGAGTGTGGTTATTTTGATAGTAATTTTATTATACCGTAAAATTGATGCAATAGGTAAGATTAGTATTTTTTTGTGGAGTGGAGTTATCATTACCATGTTCTGGATTATCGGAGGTGGGATAGTTCATGGAAATTTCCTGGCACCAATCAGGAATATTAATTCGGGCCTTTCGGTTGATTATGCTTTTGAAACAGCTATTGGTTTTGCAAGTGTAAAATCTGTTTACAGTTACCTCGGATATTATAATGTTTGCCACCTGGGAAGCGAAATAAAAAGTCCTTCCAGGAACATTCCGCGAAGTATATTTATTTCTATCGTCGGGATTGCCATTCTGTATTTGCTGATGAATGTAAGTGTGGTAAGTGTGATTCCGTGGCAACAAGCAAAAGACAGTGAATTTGTGATAAGCGAATTTATGGAAGCGCTGCTTGGGCATAATGCAGCGATCATTATTACGTGTCTTATTTTGTGGGTTGCCTTCGCATCGGTGTTCTCTGCAACACTTGGCTACAGCCGTATCCCGTATGCCGCGGCAGAAGATGGAGAATTTTTTAAAATATTTGCAAAGCTGCATCCCACTAAAAATTTTCCATACGTGTCCTTGTTATTTTTAGGAAGTGTAGCGTTTATTTTCAGCATGTTTTTAAAACTGAGCGAAGTGATAAGTGCGATACTTGCTATGCGGATCATGGTACAATTTATTGGCCAGGCAGTAGGGTTACTCATTTTGCGAAGCAAAAGGAACAGCGATGAATTTCCTTATAAGATGCCTTTGTTTCCTTTGCCTGTAATCCTTGCTATTGCGATGTGGTTATTTATTCTTATTTCAACCGGAAGTAAATTAATGTTTAGTGGATTGATTGTAATTTTCCTTGGAACGATTGTTTATTTTATTAAAGCAAAGTTTCAGAAGGAATGGCCATTTAGATCAATTTAAATTCAGATAAAAAAAATATTTTACAGCAAACGAACTTTTATTGAAGATTTCCATTTTTTTTAATACGCTCTCGCAAACAAAACCCTTTCATGGCTTTGGTTTCCCGTAAGGATGCATTTACCTTCTTCCTTTTTGTTGTGTAAAGGTATGCACCGGATCGTAGCTTTGGAAAGCTCTTTAATTTTTTCTTCGGTTTCAGGAGTGCCATCCCAATGAGCTGAAATAAAACCTCCCTTCTCATCAAGCAATTTTACAAATTCATCCCATGTATCAGCATTGGTAATATGGGCATCACGATAATTTTTTGCTTTTTGATAAATATTTTTTTGAATATCGCCGAGTAAAACCATCACCGTATTGGCAAGACCATCAAGAGATACCAATTCTTTGGTTTTGTTATCTCTTCTCGATACTTCAGCTACATTATTTTCAAGGTCACGTAAGCCAATTGCAATTCTAACAGGGACGCCCTTCAGTTCATATTCGGCAAACTTCCATCCGGGGCGGCGGCTATCGTCGTAATCATATTTTACAGAAATATTCAATGCTTTGAAATCATCAATTACAGGAATTATTTTTTCATCAATTATTTTCTTTTGTTCTTCTCCTTTATAAATAGGGATGATCACAACCTGTATTGGCGCTAATTTTGGCGGAAGTACCAGCCCGTCATCATCACTGTGAGCCATTACCAATGCTCCTATCAGCCTCGTGCTTACTCCCCAGCTTGTAGCCCATACATACTCCAGCTTATTTTCTTTATCACTGAATTTTACATCAAATGCTTTTGCAAAATTCTGACCCAGGAAATGTGATGTTCCAGATTGCAAGGCTTTTCCATCCTGCATGAGAGCTTCAATGCAATAAGTATCTACCGCGCCCGCAAAACGTTCATTAATACTTTTTACACCTTTTATCACCGGCATGGCCATCCATTCTTCTGCAAATTCTGCATATATGTCCAATATCTTCATAGTTTCGTCTATGGCTTCCTGTGATGTAGCATGAGCGGTGTGTCCTTCCTGCCACAAAAATTCTGTGGTGCGCAAAAAAAGCCTTGTTCTCATTTCCCATCTTACTACATTGGCCCACTGATTCACAAGCAAAGGAAGATCTCTGTATGATTGTATCCAGGTTTTATAAGTATTCCAGATGATAGTTTCAGACGTGGGGCGTATGATCAATTCCTCTTCCAGTTTTGCTTCAGGATCTACAATAATACCACCACCATCGGGGTCATTTTTTAGCCTGTAATGAGTTACCACTGCACATTCTTTAGCAAACCCTTCGACATGCGCCGCCTCTTTGCTTAAAAAACTTTTTGGAATAAAAAGTGGAAAGTAGGCATTCTGATGACCGGTTTCTTTAAAACGCTTATCCAGTTGGTCGCGCATATTTTCCCAAAGGGCAAATCCATAAGGTTTAATAACCATACAACCCCGCACTGCGCTGTAATCGGCCAGCCCTGCTTTTAATATTATATCATTATACCATTGTGAATAATCCTGTTCTCTGGCTGTAATTTCTTTGCTCATTCTTATTTCTTATTATTTTAAACGTGCTTTTTTCTCCTGATTAAATAAAATTGTATCTGATTTTACAAATTAAATTCCTCTTTGCATTCTTTTAACAACCATTCATCAAAATATACCTAATTTAATAAAAGATTATACTTAAATTTACATTGCAATGACGCAAAAATAAACGTTAGTCATTAATAAAACTTTTTAAAACTTAATGCCATGAAAATAAAATATATTCTTTTCCTTGGCTCGATTGCCTTTTTTAGCAGTTGCAGCACTGCTTACCGCACCAGCCAGACTCCGGATGATGTATATTATTCATCGGCTCCGGTGCAAGGTTCTAATTTAATTACTTCAAATGATGACGATCAAAATTCCTATTATACAGGAAATGATCAGAATTCCCCGGATGGAAGCCAGGACCAATCATACAGCGCTCCTGTTACGTATGATTTAGGTTTCGACTACAACCCTTATGATTACAACGCACTCGGATTTAATTCTTATTTATATAATGGGTTAAGTTTTGGCAATTTGGGGTATGGTTATGATCCTTACGGATATATGGGAATGTATAATCCATATCTGTTCAATTCTTTTGGATACGGTGGCTTAGGTCTCTTTTATCCTTACAGCTTTTACAATCCCTATGGTTTTTACAATCCTTATAGCATTTACAATCCTACTTATTATGGAAATGGGCATAGTTCTTCTATTTATTTCACAGCACCCGGAAGTATCAATACAAACACAGGCCCGCGTAGATATAACCTTAATGCTTACACGAATATTTCGACCACTCCTGCAAATACTACATCATCAAACGTTTCTGCACCTATCAGGCGTACCACAGGATTTGGTAATATAATCAGGAGAGTTTTTGTTCCTAATAGGGTCACTTACGTGAACTCTTCCAATAGTAATGGCAGGTCTTATAACAATTCTAATAATAACGACAGATATTATAACAATTCAAATAACACAAGAACATTTAATAATAATAATAATAGTTATCAAAATAATCCTCAAACTCCATCCAGATCTTATAATAATTCACCTTCAGTGAGCACACCATCTTATTCAGGAGGTAGCAGCAGCAGTGCCCCGGTAAGAAGTTTCGGGAGATAAACTTAATAAAAGGGATGATTTTTCATCCCTTTTTCAGATCATGTTTTTGATTAAAATTTTATGTTAAGATACTTAAAGTGAAACCATATTCGTACCATGAAAGCAAAATTTTTAGTTGTATTCTTTTTATTTACTGTTATATATTCTCATGCACAGGAACCTGAAGATGCTTTAAGGTATTCTTTTTTAACACAAGACGGCGGGACCGCCCGCAACCAGGCGATTGGAGGCGCAGGCGGCGCTTTAGGCGGGGAGTTTACTTCTCTTTTTATTAATCCTGCCGGTTTGGGATTTTATAAAACAGGGGATTTTGCATTTACTCCTTCATTTTCTTCCCAAAATTCCAAATCAAATTATTTAGGTAACCCCGAAAGTGCAAAGAACAATAGCTTTAATATTGGAACTACAGGTTTTATTTTGGCATCTCCTACGCAGCAGGGTAAAAGTGTAAAAAGCTTTGCCATTGGTTTTGGCATCAACAGAGTAGCCGATTTTAATAATCATATCTATTATAAAGGATTAAATAACAAATCATCTTATTCTGAACAATACCTGGAACAACTTGCTGATAATAATGTAACTAACCCCAATGATGCTGCTAATAATTATCCTTATGGAAGCAGCCTTGCCTTCAATACTTACTTAATTGATACCATTCAAAATGCTGATGGTTCTGTAGCAGGATACAAAAGCCAGGCCAACCCTGCTTTTGGGCTTACACAGGAAAATACTATCAATACTTCGGGCGGTATTACAGATGCGGCAATAGGTTTCGGCCTTAATCTAAAAGACAAATGGTATTTTGGAGGCACACTTTCCTTTCCCTTTTTGAGATATAACAGGGATGCGTCTTACAAAGAAAGTGACGCCTCAGGAGATCCCAATAATAATTTTAATTATTTTATTTCCAGTGAATCTTTGCAAACAACAGGTATTGGGGTGAATGGAAAATTCGGAGTCATTTTTAAACCTGTTAAAGATGTCAGTCTTGGCCTGGCAATTCATACGCCCACCTATTATCAACTTACGGATGAATACACAGCAGAAATAACTACCGACCTCGAAGGTTATGGTGGCACAGGAGTAAAGCATCAAAGTTCTACAGATATACCCTCCACCAATGGGCAACCCCTGGAATCTAAGTATAATTTAACTACTCCGTGGAGAGCGATTTTAAGTGGCGCCTATATAATTCGGGAAGTTGAAAATGTGGAAAACCAACGTGGTTTTATTACAGCAGATATTGAATATGTAAATTATAAAGACGCTTCATACCATGATGTGAACAATGATGCTTCCACAAAAGAATATTATAATTCCTTAAATAAAACAATTGATAATTTATATAAAAATGCCATTAATGTGCGCCTTGGCGGCGAGCTAAAATTCAATACCGTGATGTTCAGGTTAGGCGGTGCCTATTATGGCAATCCTTATCAAAATCAAAGCGCTGATCTTATCAAAATAAGCGGAGGCATCGGTTACAGGAACAGGGGAATGTTTATTGACCTTACTTATGTGTATTCTACAAATAAAGATGTCAACTATCCCTACCGCTTGGAAGATAAACCCAATGTACCAGCCTATTTACAAAATAATTCAGGGAATATTGTAGCTTCGATTGGTTTTAAGCTTTGAAGACGCGGCAGCGGCTTTATGCAAACCATAAAATCAGCTTTCACCGAAGTGTTCTATATGCGTACTTGAGTGGGCTTCGTCAGGTTCAGGCTAATATGGGACTGATTGTACCGGGTACATTTCAAAATGTCGCAAGGTTGCCAACCTTCAATAAGTTCGTTTTAGCTTGAGAGTACCCATATACAAGGTTGGCAACCTTGAAATCCTGAGCGACATTTTGAAATGCACCCGACTACATCCGCCTCCTGAGTACTTAAAATCAATTGTCATACAATTTCCAGGTAATTAGTTTGCAAATGCCAGGAAGACAGGAAAACAGTTGCCTTACTATCCGGATACTATTTCCCGCTTTATCCAGGCACTATCCATACTTTATCTATGCTTTATCCATGCCTTTGATAGGGAGTATCTATGGAGGATACTATTAAGCCAATACGATATGGAGTGTATCCAAAGCGCCCGGGACTTTTATTGATGCAGGTATTACAAAGCACTATCCATTTGGGAAATAGCTGAGTATGCAGGAAGCTAAGTGCGTAAACCTATACAGCCTGCATCTGGCACACATTTGTTTGTCTATACAAAAATCAAGTTGATGTAAATAACTTTAATAGTATTAAATTTCGCTTTAGTTTCCGGATCCGATCTGGAAAAATATGCCATCAATCTGCAACTATAAATTTTATCCTGAACTAATGCTTAGAACACCGGCTTATAGTTACAAAACTTATAGTAATCAGATCCACGACATTTTAAATGATCCATACTACAGATCTGCCATTTATTTGGCAAGTAAAAGCTTATATGATGTGCTTGAGAAAAAAAATTTCGATCATGCATTGTTAAGTGAAAAGGAGCAAATTTCTCTGAGAATGTATTTTAACAGGATGTGTTTCCGCCCGACTCCCTTTGCCCTTTTCTCAGCTTTTTCTTCTATAAGTTGGGAACCGGAAAACAGGGAATTGGTTCTTAGCAATATCCGAAAAGTACATATCCAATTGGATAATGAATTTTTATCTGAATTAATTACAAAAGAGAAACCTGGTATCAGTCAAAGATATGTACTTAATAAGAGTCTTTACAAGGCTGGTGATGAATATCGTTATTTGAGATATGGCCAAAATAATGAAAACGGAAAGAGAGATTTTTGGATTGATTCAATTGAATTGACCCATGAAATAAAAGATGTTTTATCCTTTTGCGCTAAGTACCACACCAAGGCTCAGCTCATAAATTTTATTTCAGAATTGTTCGAAGAGGATATTGATGAATGTAGTTGCTTTTTAGAAGAACTAATTGAAATGCAAATCCTTTTGCCTGAATTATTACCCAATATTACAGGCGAGGATTACCTGGATCGAACCCTTAATTATCAGGAGGAAGGAAATACAATCCTTCCACAATTAAATGAAATCAAAAATATGATTACACGGTTGAATGATTCACATCATTTACTCCTTCCTGAGAATATTATTAAAACAAACCGTGAAATCCGGCAGATGACCGACTCTGTAGAGAACAACAAAAGCCCAATGTATGTAAATACTGAAATGATATGCATTAAAGGTGGCCTTTCACAGGATTTGCAAGCTAAAATTTTGGAAGGATTATTTTGTATTGATAAGCTATCCCCTAATCCACAACAATCGAATGCATTATCCAAATTTGTCTCTGCATATAAACAAAAATTTGATCGAAGATGGATTCCACTTATGACAGCTTTAGATCCGGAAATCGGTGTTGGATATGAATCACTTGCAGAAAACTACCATTCCTCCTCACTGATGAAAAATATCCAACTAAGCTATTGCTACAATACTGAGCAGAAAATTGAATGGACTTCATCACATGCGTTGCTATTGAATAAATGGAATGCTTTGCAAACAGCCAATGGCGATATTCCAACTATTACCTTAGATAATGCCGATCTTGAAAATCTTTCCGACCATCGAACAAACCTGCATTTCCCGCCGGGTATATCAGTTCTTTTTAGAAAAGTGGGCGAATCAGTTTATATTGAGCAGGCCGGAGGCGTTACAGCTACAGCGTTATTAGGAAGATTCACCCCTCTTAATTTAAATATACGTGAGACTGTTCAGAGTATTGCAGGAATAGAAGTATCTTCAAACCCGGATATTATTTTTGCTGAAATTGTCCACATTTGTGATCCGGATCTTATGAATATTGAAAGGCGTGATGTAGTAAGGCAATATGAAATTCCTATATTAACTGCTTCAACTGTGCCTGAAAAAAATCAAATCCCATTAAATGACCTGTGGATTTCTGTACCTGGAAATGAGATTATACTATGGTCCAAGAGACTGAAAAAACGAATAATCCCCAGGCTTACTTCCGCTTTTAATTATTTAAGGAGCGATCTGCCTGTCTTTAGATTATTATGCGATTTACAGTGCCAGGGGATTAAGGCTAATTTCAGCTTTGACCTTTCTAACTTTTTCCCGGATATTGCTTTTTATCCAAGAGTACAATATGGAAGAGCTATTTTAAGCTTAGCATCATGGCATATAAGACAGGATTCCCTGAATGAAATTTCAAGGAATCATAATGTGGAGGAGAATCTGTTAGCCATAACAAAATTTGCCAAAAGTACGAAATGGCCCAGGTATATTTCGCTCAACAGGCACGATCATTACATTGTTATTGATTCGCAAAATGACGACGATCTTATTTTCTTAACGAAAATTTTGAAAAAAGAAGATAGTGCTGTTATTAAAGAATTTCCTTTTATTGAAGAAGAAAATCAAATGGTAAGGGATTCTTCTCATAATCCTTATATAAGCCAATTTATCACTGCGCTATATCATGAACAGAAGATATACGATGCTATTGGCCCCGAATTCGACCGAAGCGTAGCAGCTAAGCCTGTAGAGAGAAAATTTCTACCGGGAAGTATTTGGTCTTATTTTAAAATTTATTGCCATCCTTTAAGGGCTAATGAACTATTATTAAACCACATAATTCCCCTATGCAATCGGTGGGTTACGGCCGGATTCGTGAACCAATGGTTTTTCATACGTTATAATGACCCGGAATTTCACATTAGAATACGATTCGATATAGACCCTATTCATTCCGGAATTATCATTAAGGGTCTCAATAACATTCTAGCTCCCCTTATCAGAGTAGGTTTGATAAGCAACTTTCAGGCAACAGTATATGAGCGGGAGCTTGAACGCTATGATTCCGGCATTATAGAATTTATAGAAAATTCGTTTTGCATAAGTTCCTCTTTAATTACTACTTTTTTTAAAAATACCCTGGGAATAAAAGATAGTTATTATTTGTATGAAATGGCTTACTGCAGCTTAGATGTTCTTTTAGATGCATTTTGTTATAAAGAGGAGGATAAGGTAAAATTATTTAACCATTTTTATATGAACCTCAGATCTGAATTTCATATAACTGAGCTAATGGAAGATCAATTAAGGAGAAAATTTCGTGAGATCAGACAAGTTACCGGGATTCTGCAGTTTAACCCCATCATTAATAAATTTAATTTAGGAGTGGAAATTTCGCGCTTCGAATTTATTCATAAACAAATTGCAAAACTGACTATGGACTGGCCTCCAGACAAAGAAAGAAAATTAATCGGTGATTTGATCCACATGCACATAAATCGTCTGTTTCCTGAAACATCAGGAAAAAATGAATTGATAGTTTATTATTGTCTTTGGCGGCAATATGAATCCGACCAGGGGAGAGAAAGAAAGAAATTACGGCATTCTCTTACTACTAATTAACCTGGAATTAATTACCGATAACAGGCTAGTTCTATAGCTGCGACCGATATCAACAGTAACATTATTTTCAAGTAAAATTTGATTCGCTTCTAAAGCTATTACTTTTTGAATATTTATTATAAATGATTTATGTACCCGGATAAATTTTTTTGAAGGAAGCTTTTCTTCCAGTTCCTTCATGGTTAAATACGTTATATAAGATTTCGTTTCAAGATATATTTTAAGATAATTGGCCCTTGCTTCAATATAATAGACATCATTATATTTCACTTTTACCATTTTCCCTTTGGTTTCACTTTTAATGTAAAAATCTTCTTCAACATTTATGGATGGTTCAATTTGCTTTTTAAGTGATAGCTTATCCTTTGCCTTACTTATGGCCTTAAGGAATCTTTCATAGGTAACCGGCTTTAACAGGTAGTCTAATGCATCGCTTTCAAATGCGCGAATTGCATAATCAGGATGAGCTGTAGTGAATACGATCTCTGTCCGATGCCTTATCAGGTCAGCAAGTTCGGTACCGGAAAGCTGGGGCATATCTATATCCAAAAACGCAATATCCGGGTTAACGCTCTTATTATCTATACTACTCCAGGCTTTTAATGGATCTGTATCCGATCCAACTAAAAAAAGGCCGGGAGTCTTATCTATATATCTTGAAAGTACTTTAATAGCGTGGATTTCATCATCAACTATGTAACAACCTAATTCCATATTTGTATTTTTAAGTTTAAAATAAATTCAGCTTCTTCATCTTTCATTTCCAAATCAAAATCATCCTTAGTATAATAATTTTTCAACCGGGTAATTGCGTTTATTATTCCGACATGCTCTCCATGATTCATCCGCGATTTTTTTTTCTTGTTTTTAGTATAAAGTAATAATTTCCCGTCTTTATAAGAGATGCTAATTATACCGGGAGATGCAACATCCGTCATGTCGCCGTGCTTAAAAACATTTTCCACGAAGGTTAAAAGTAACAGTGGCGGGATCCTCGCATCACCTCCTGAAATTTCAGTTATCTGGTCCTCTAAATATAATCGGTTATCAAACCTGGACTTATTCAATTTGATATATCTTTCGATATGATCAATTTCCTGGTACAGCGGAACTTTCCCATCCTCTTCTATAGAAAGGGAATATCTCATTATATCAGATAACAGGTGAATATTTTTTGAGGCATCCGGATCACCTTCTTCAACCTGGTTAAAAATAAAATTGAGCGTATTAAAAAGAAAATGCGGATTAATCCTGGCCTGGAGATACGAGTTATTTAATTTCACAATATCTTTTTCCAGCCTTTCTTTTTCCCGGAGTGAAATTAACTGGTCCATTTGAGCCTTTTGAGAAGTTTTAACTGCTTTAATTGTTCGTAATATAGCCCCGTAAGCAATGCTAAGTCCAAGAAAATATATACCCCTTGATGCCGACATTATTAAAACGGAAGTCTTTATAGATGTGAATACCTGGAAATCTCTCATTTGCCTGAAAGCATTATTTAAAATTGTACTAATGTAAGTATAGATTATTAATTCACTTAGTATGGCAACTATTAGTATGATAAATCTTAAAAAGGATCGGTAGGGAGTGAACTTAAAAAAAACAAAATGAGCATTAAAATAAAAAAAGAGTATATCTAAGACATAAAAACAAGCGTATTCAAAAATCGCAGAATGTTCGCCGAAATACCAGGATACACTGACTTCATAACTGATAAACAGTATCCAGCAAACGATATGAATGAGTATCTTTCGGGGAGCTATAGAATTGCTATTCATTTACTATAAATATAGGTAATATTTACTTGTATCTACACAAAACTGCTATTGGTGTAATAAACTTACAGATTTGAACAGGGTTTCCTAATTTCGGATTATAGTTACTCAAAGTCAAAATTTATGATTATGAAAATAAAATCAAAATTATCCCTTAAAGGAAATTCCTTGTTTAAGTTTGGCCATCCGATCAGTGATTCCCAGGCAATCCAAACTATCCCAACTACAATTACAGGTACTATCACAGGAACTACTACCGGATTTACTCATAGTCTGAGTCCTGAAAATCTTCGTCGTCAGGGAACTGATTCTTCAAAAAGCCGGTAAAAGAAATAAGATTGATTATGCGAAAAGCGAAATTAAAGAGTTTATCATTTTGTCAATTTTATCAGGAAATTTCAGAAGCTTTATAAAAAATAGAAACTGGTATATCTGGAAAAAAAATTTGAAATTTAACTATCCCCATCATGTTTGCCCAATATGAATCCAATGTAAGAGCTACCATATCCTTTCTCAAAAAGTTAGGAGTTAAAGTAAATAATGCAACCGTAAATGAAACATTGCAAAATCATCCTGACTGGCCAAGCATGTTGTGCATCAGTGATTCGCTTAACAAATGGAGTATTCCTAATGCCGCAGGTAAAATAGAACCTTCTCTAATTGAACAACTGCCTACTCCATTCATTGCATTTACAAATAACAGGGAAAATCCTTTATCTGTAGTAAAAAAAGTGAATCAAACAAATGTTGAATCTTATTCAAAGAATTATAACAAACCGGTAAATGAAAGCAAAGAAGAATTTTTTAAGAACTGGACGGGTACTTATCTAATTGCAGAACCCAATGAGCATTCGGGTGAAAAAGAATATGAACAGAACAAACGAAAAACCTTGATCAACTCCTTAATTCCTGTTGCATTATTTGTATTAATAACAACGCTTTCTTTTCTTTTACTTTATAAAACAATAAATAAAACTGACAACATCCTTGCTGTTAATGTAGCCGGAATTTATTTACAATATTTAATATTGTTTGCGGGAGTTATTGTAACTTCTCTTCTGCTTTGGTACGAAATAGATAAGAACAATCCGCTTTTAAAAAAAGTATGTACCGGTATCGCAAAAGGAAATTGCAGTGCCATCCTTACAGGCAAAAGATCAAAAGTATTTAGCTGGCTTAGCTGGAGCGAGGTAGGATTTTTTTATTTTACAGGTGGATTGCTGTTATTACTTTTTTCAGAGAATAATATCAATAGTGCCATTTCTATTTTAGGCGCTTTAAACCTTTTGGCGCTACCCTATATTTTATTTTCAGTTTATTACCAATGGCAGGTAGCAAAACAATGGTGTGTGCTTTGCCTTGGCGTTCAGGCATTGTTGCTTTTGGGCGGTATTAATGTTATTGCAAATAATTTTGAGTATCCATTGCCTCAATTTTCCTTCTTGCAAATTGCATGTTGCTCATTATTTTATTTACTACCGGTTTTATTATGGTATGCTATAAAACCTTTTGTTCTACATCAGCAAGAAGCAAAAAGTACCAAACGTGAGTATTTCCGCATAAAGTTTAACACAGAAATATTCGAAACACTTTTAAAAAAGCAAAAAACAATTGATGTATCTACCGATGGGTTGGGCATTGATATAGGAAATCCTGATGCAACTAATACAATAATAAAAGTATGCAACCCATATTGTGGACCTTGTGCTCAGGCACATCCAAAGATTGATAAACTGTTAGAAGAAATACCTAACCTGAAAGTAAAAATTATTTTTACTGCTCACAACAAACCGGAGGAGCGTGCCTATAAACCTGTAAGCCATTTGCTGGCAGTTTATGAAGGTAATAACGAAAGAAATATAAAGCAGGCTTTAGACGACTGGTACTTAGCTGAAAAAAAAGATTATGATTTTTTTGCAAAAAAGTATCCTATGAATGGCGAACTAACAAAACAAGGAAATAAAATAGAAGCAATGGAAAAATGGTGTAAAGAAGTGGATATCAATTTTACACCAACAATTTTTATTAATAATAATCAACTCCCGGATGCATATAGCATTGAGGATTTACAATATTTTCTTTTGGAATAGTTCCCCGAAAGGAAATGCCCAATGGAACTATCCCGTACTGCAGAACGGGAAGTTGGGCAGCCAAAGCCTTTGAAGCTAAAAGCTACAGGCATAAACAATTTTTCTTAACTTTAAAATTTAAACAAGATGAAAACAACAAAAATGAGCCTTGCGAATATACAAGGCAAACTCAGCAGGCCTGAGATGAAGAATATTATGGCGGGTAGTGGCAGTGGCCCTGGTGGCTGTGGTGAAGCGGGACAAGGTTGTCTTTATGGAGGTTGCTGTCAAGGTACGTACTGTACTGCCCAGGGTTGGGGTGGTGGTGGAACCTGTGCATCTTGTGGAGAAAATCCTTGTGCTTGTATAGGTTTTGGTTGTGATGATTAACCAATAACTAGCCAGGTTAATTTAAAATTAACCTGGCTATAATTTTTTGTTTGGTCAAAGTTTGAATAGGAATTGAACACAGCAATAATTACTTCATCATAAACTTATGATAACAAAAATTATGTATATAAAGAATGCCGTTTTATTATTCTCTTTAATTTTTTGCTTCAATCTAGAAATCAGTGCTCAATCTGATCATAGCAAATTAAACTTAGTCAACGATCTAAAACAATTTTTTTCTTACCACACTTTTGAGAATGCTTATTTACAATTTGATAAACCTTATTACGCGGCAGGTGATACTATTTATTTTAAAGCTTATGTAACCGAAGGTGAGCAACACCAACTCTCTGATGTAAGCGGGGTATTGCATGTTGATCTTATTAATCCTGAAAATAAAATTAATCAATCCATAGAATTAGGGCTTGACAGCGGCTTAACGTGGGGTGATTTTGCTTTGCCTGAATCATTGCCTGCAGGGAATTACAGGATAAGGGCTTATACTCAATTGATGCGTAATTATGGGGAAATGGGTTTCTTTGACCGAATCATTCCTGTCGGTTCTTTAAAATATGTAAATACCCATGAAAGCGTGGTGAATCAGCCACGGCAACTAATTAAGAATAACCCTGACTTTCAATTCTTCCCAGAGGGTGGCAACCTGGTAACAGATGTGCGAACAAAAGTGGGGGTTAAAGCAATTGATACAACCGGGTTAGGTATCAATATAAATGGGGAAATACTTGACAACAACAATAAAGAGGTTTGTTCATTTTCAACAACTCACCTGGGGATGGGATATTTTTTTCTTAAACCTGATGGAGACAAAACTTATCATGCAAAAGTGGCTTTTGCTGACGGCACGCAAAAAA
>Ga0208717_1000037_pt1 | contig 92619 bp, 86 predicted proteins | sample NGESurF53shallow_FD_184489 | JGI IMG/M metagenome (GOLD analysis project Ga0208717, IMG submission 184489) | Arctic peat soil microbial communities from Barrow, Alaska - NGEE Surface sample F53-3 shallow (SPAdes) | ecosystem: Environmental > Terrestrial > Soil > Wetlands > Peat ... | reverse complement strand
TATATCACCGCCGCCACAAACAAAAAAAATAGCACCCCCTCCTTTTCAAATCCAATTTGCATTTTGAGTGTTTATATGGCTTCTGTCATTATTTTTGGATTACTGTTGTCTTATCTCGGACAACAATAATTTAAAATGGGATATGAAGGGAAATGCACTATCAATTATTAATATTGGCCCAGATGAAACTGACAAACTATTTTCAGACGGTGAATATGAAATGAAGTTTATCCAAGAAAAAGGGTTTGTAGGATTAAAGTTGACAGAAATGAAGGATAAATATACATTAAAACTTAGACGATAAAAACGAACAACTGCTGATAGTTGTGGGTTTGGCAATTTCAGCGCTGACGTGTATTTCATCGGCTTTTGTACTACTATCATCGGTAGTACGGGCTTAAATTTCTATACTAAACTTTTTATTCTTAATTTCATTTTTGTTAATTTTATTGGCGTTCGAGCTGGCAGTTATAAATGCCATGACATCGCCCCGAACTTCAGGTGATATTATTTCGAAATTCTAAAATTTAAAACTGACTTATGACAAGTAAACTTCAACGATTACCTTTTGTTTTTTTTATTATTTTATTGATCTGTTCTTCAATCTCCTTTTCGCAAAAAAAAATAGCTCCAAAAAGTAGCGAGCTAATGGATATTAAGCAAATATTAGAGAAGACTTGCTTCGATAAAATTAGTTGGCAAATTCAAGACACCAAACCTGAATATAATCCAATTTCAGCCATGTTTGTTATTAACGACATATCAAAATATCTTTTGAAATGGAAGCCTCAAGATGATAGTCTAGACATTGAGTTTAGAGCAAAAAGAGTATTCACACTTGTCAAAAAATATCAAGATACCTTTGAAAAAACGTTTCTTGATTTTCAAGATAGTAAAGCTGATAAATTTCTTTATTTTCAAGGTACCTCTCTCCCTGTTCATTTTGGGTTATTCAATAACACTGACTTAACACTGCTAATTTCAGGTGTAGTTAGTGATGATGTATATAATACTCTTAAATTGACAGCAAAGGAAAGGGTAGCAAAAGTTATCACGACGTACATTCTGCCCGCTCTTAAAATAGTTGCTGAAAACTTTACTGATCAACAAATAAAATATTTTGGAATCTCTTGTATTTATGGTAGCAAGGATTTTGGAGATGACGATCCTAATGGTACAAAAGCAGAATCTATTTCATTTTTAGCTCCTAGCGCTTTGATAAAAAAATATAACTCAAGCGACATAACGGAAGACGAATTAGTTAATACTGCAGATATTTACATTAGTGATAGAGATATGAGTTTCCATGAGATAAAAAAAATTAAAATAGTAATTGAATAACCTCTAACATGGCTTTAAAAAAAGATGAAATAAAGCAAGAAATATGGGAAATTTGGGAAGTATTAATTAGACTTTGATTTTATTCGGGAAATAGGCAATTCTCAAAGCAGTACAGTTAGGCCGTAATATTAAAAGACCCTTATGCAATCTTATTTTAAACATATTGGCAACCAAATTTTGGACAACACTTCGACTGTTTCTGAAAGTTTACAGATTGCTGTTGCTTGGTTCACTAATGACAATATTTTCAATCATTTATTAGAACTCTTAAAACGACAAATTAAAATAGAACTTATTATTGTTAATGACAGTATAAATAATCGTGACAGTGGACTTGATTTTAATAAGTTTATCGCTCTTGGCGGACATTTTTATTTTGCAAATTCTTCTTCATTAATGCATCATAAGTTTTTGATAATTGACAAGCAAAAAGTAATTACAGGTTCTTATAATTGGACGTATAACGCTGAGTATCGAAACTCTGAAAACATTACAATTTCGGTAGATAATTCAACAATCGAAAACTTTGAAAAAGAGTTTGAAAAGTTAAAAGAAACTGCAAGTAGACAAGTCGATAAAATAAGTTTGACACCAAAGAAAGCAATTGAAATTGACGAAACTAAATTTATAAAGAGCGACCTTGTTTACAAATCATATTCTCAACAAAAAAGTGGAGATATTAAAAGCTCAAAAATAACATTAGAGAAAGCCAAACAGATAAAAAGTGATGATTTTGTTTTAGAGCAGACTATTAGCGACATTGAAAAGAATAATGAAAATTCAAAATATTTCTATCACGTTGAAGATGGACAATTTTCTTTCGATTTTAATGACACTAAACTACTCGGGAAGGAAAGTGAAATTATAAAAGTCGGCAAATGGGGCAACGACGAAATGGATGATGAAATTTACATTCTTTTCGTTGAGGACTTCTACGTTGAATGTATTGGCAACATAGAAAGAAGTTTTCCAAAGACTAAAGACGAACATAACGAAACGAAAAAAGCAATGATGAAATTATATGCAGACGACTAAATACTGCTGCCAATAAATAGTTGCTTCGTCGGGCCCCATCTTAGCGCAAGCTTTGTAGCAAAGATGCGGTGAGACAGCCATGCTTGTTCCCCATATTAGCGCAAGCTTTGTAGCAAAGATTCTGTGAGATAGCCATGCTTGTGCTTCAATCCAATCTAATTTTCGTTTATCTCCCTGTTGGCGCAAGAATGAGGCGTGGCTTTAGCTTAGCCTTCTAGTGCCCGGGACTGGATTCGAACCAGCACATCCTTGCGAATGCTGCCACCTGAAGGCAGTGCGTCTACCAATTTCGCCACCCGGGCATTTCATTGAAAATGGATTGCAAAAGTAAATGTAAAATCCAAATAAATAATTATTTTGATTTTTCATTGCTTTTAATTCTTTTTACTTTTTGGCAGCTTCATTTTTAATGATTATTTTAAAGTTTTTAATACCAAAATTTTTCAGGAGGCTGCTATGAAAGAAGATATTCTACATTACATCTGGAAATTTCAATATTATAACTGCAATGAATTGCTGAGCACTAATGGCGATGCAATCCAGGTCATTCATCCGGGTACGCACAATGTAAATCAAGGGCCCGATTTTATAGAAGCAAAAATAGAAATCAACAACACTTTATGGGCCGGTAATGTTGAGTTGCATATTAATTCTTCTCACTGGAACCAGCACAATCATTCTGCAGATACTAATTACAACAATATTATTCTTCATATTGTATGGAATCATGATGTGGAAATAAAAGATGCCAATGGAACTAATTTACCAACGCTGGAATTGCAAAGCAGGGTTTCAAAATTGTTGTTAGAAAAATACAGACAATTGATGGAAAATGCTCTATTTATTCCATGTGAAAAATTAAAGCATAGCGTAAGTGATCTTTCTTTCACCAGTTGGAAACAAAGGCTTGTAGCGGAAAGGCTGATCCGGAAATCTGAAAATATCCTGGAGATCTTAAAGCAAACAAATGATCATTGGGAAGAAACATTCTGGTGGCTCATTGCTGCTAATTTTGGTTTGAAAGTAAACAGTGAGATGTTTAAAAAAATGGCACAATCACTCCCATTGAATATTTTGGCAAAACATAAAAACAGCATACTCCAGATTGAATCCATGTTGTTTGGTCAGACAGGATTATTGGGAAAAGATTTTAAAGAAAAATATCCCGCGATGCTCAGGAAAGAATATGAATTTTATCAAAAAAAATATAAACTAAAACCTGTTGATGGAGAATTATTTTTTTTAAGAATGCGGCCTGCCAATTTCCCCACTATACGTTTGGCGCAACTCGCTATACTTATACATAATAGTGAACATTTATTTTCTAAAATAAAAGAAACCCATTCCATCATTGAAATAAAAAAAATGCTGGCTTTAGAAGCCAATGACTATTGGCATTATCATTATGTTTTTGATGAAGAAACTGATTATAAAGTAAAAAAATTAGGAAACCAAATGATAGACAATATCATTATCAATACCATTGTACCCATCCTGTTTTCTTATGGTCTCCATCACAACGAAGAATTGTATAAAGAAAAAGCCATTAAATGGCTTGAAGAAATTTCTCCTGAAAAAAATGCAATTACCAAAGGATTTGAAAAACTAAAATATACTAATACAAGCGCTTTTGATTCGCAGGCCTTCATCCAGTTGAAAAATGAATATTGTAATTATAAACTCTGCCTGCAATGTGCTATTGGTAACTCGATCCTGAGCAAAAATAATTAAAACTCTTTTTGAGAAAAAAAATAGAAATAAATTATTTATTTAGGTATCTCCACATACACTTTTGCATAATATCTTTTTAATGAGTCTAAGATTTTTGTAGTATCCGAAAGAGGCAGTTTAAAAGGCTCTGCTACTTTATATATCACAGAATCATTGGTGTACATAATTACATTCCTGTGGTAGTATTTTAATTCTTTTAATCTTGCCAGGGCAGCGCCTTCTGATCTGTATTTCCTTACTACTACATTAAATGTAATAGAGTCACCTGCATTATTTTTTTGAATATTATTACTGTCTGCCGCCGCATTCGCATTTACTGTTGAATCCTTTTTAAGATTCGAAGAATCTGTTATTGGCACGATCGTTTCTGTAGATTGCAAACTTTCAACATTGCTTTTTTTGCTAAAACCATAATGCCAAACTGCCCATCCTAAAAAGCCCAATATTATTACCACAAGCACAGCAAGAATGGCTTTGGGAGTGTTGCTACTTTTACGTTCTTTTCGGTAATCATTGAAAAGATTTTCCTCCTTTTCTTCAGTTTCCGGTTCTTCAATTTTTACCTTTCCCGGCTCGATCTTCTGGGCTATTAAATGCCCTTGTTTGAATACCAGTTCACCTGAATTTAATTTATCAAGGGTTCCCAAATTTTGAAGTACAAATGGTTTCCCGATATTTAAAAACTGGCGCCCCAGGGAGAGAAATGATTCTAGATCGGAAGAAGCAAGTGGTTTTATTTTATTGGTATTCTCTACTATATAATCTACCAGATCAGGGTCCTCTTTTGCTTTGGGATCGTATTGGAATATAACAGATTTTTCGGGTAGGGTTACAGCCTTCTCCGGATCGGCAGAATCAGGCGCTGTATTATAAAGTAAAAAAGTTCCTATCCCTTCAAGAGTTAACTTTTTTGTTTTAAACAAATATTGAACTATTGCTTGCTCGATTTTCACAGTATTGATTTATATAAAGCAAACCTACATTTTATTAAGTGAATTCCAAAACATGGATTCAAAAATGATAAAGGGAAAAATTTTAGTAGTTTACTTGCTACCTTTGCGCTATGCTTACAAAAGATGAAATATCCTTTATAGATTATTGGGAAAAAAACAGGGATAAAGAAAAAAAAATATGGCGCAGGTTTTTATACGGATCTCCATGGGGATTAATATTTGCGCTTCCTATCTTGGTCGCTGTTATCTTTCACGACTGGTACAAAAACATGATAGTTATTTCTCCTTCATTGATCACATTAATTATCATTACCGTTTTAGGTATTGCAGTTTTTTATACACTATTTAGTATGCAATTTAAATGGGACCGTAATGAACAAATTTATAAAGAGTTAAAATTTAAAGCTGAAAAAGAAGATGCATCGAATTTATGATTTTAATGCTTTTTATTTGCATAAAATTTAAATTGCTCTATGAGAAAATTTGCCATTTTACCTGTTTTCGTTGTTTTAATATTATTCGCCAGTTGCAAGAAAAATAAAGTAAATAATACCTGCGCCTATCCTACTTCTACATTGGTAGCTCCAGCATCCGAGCAGCAGTCATTGCTGGATTCTCTGAATAAATATAACATCCATGCAACAAAAGATTCTGCAGGCTTTTATTATACCATTAACCAGCCTGGTACAGCACCAGGCGTCACCGATCTTTGTTCTTCCATAGCTGTTTTTTACAGGGGGGGTTTTTTTAATGGAGTTGGTTTTGATTCTACTGCTACTGGCAACCCTGCTCTATTTCAGCTTGGCCAGGTAATCGTTGGCTGGCAAAAGGGAATTCCACATGTAAGTACAAATGGGGATATTACGCTGTACCTCCCTCCTTCTTTGGCTTATGGTTCTGATGCGGTTACTAATCCTAATACCGGTAGTATAGAAATTCCGGCAAATTCTTACCTCATATTTCATGTTGTAATAGCCGATATTCAATAGTAAGAATATATATTAGAATTATAATTGAGGAGTTCAGAGTATTCATAGCTCTCTAATTGAATGTTCAGACCCTATTTCTATTACTGATATATTTCCTTTTTTAATAAATTATGGTTTGCTAAACGATTTATCTTTGTCTTATAATTCATTTTATGAGCCACGAAGCTATTTCGGTTTTTGATATGTTCAAAATAGGAGTTGGCCCGTCGAGCAGCCACACCCTTGGCCCCTGGCGTGCTGCAGGATTGTTTTTGAATTCTCTGGAAAAGCAAAATATTTCCGGCCAGGTTATCAGCATGGAAATATTACTTTATGGTTCTCTCGCCAAAACCGGCAAAGGCCATGGAACTGATATTGCAGTACAATTAGGATTGTCCGGCGATGATCCTGTAACCTTTGATGTGAATTTAATTACCCAAAAAATAGAAAACATAAAAGATCAAAAGAAATTATTTCTCAATAACACTCTTGAAATCGAATTTGATCCGCAGGAAGATATTGAATTTTTAAAAAACGAATCGCTTCCTTATCATCCTAATGCACTTACTTTTATTGCAGTTCTAAAAAGCGGCGAACACATTTCAGAAACCTATTATTCTATCGGCGGGGGCTTTGTAAAAAAAGAAGGTGAAGATACCAACAGCAATGAAGAAATCATTTTACCATTTCCTATTAATGATGCAGCGGATCTGGTGCATTGGTGTATGCAAACAGGGATGAATATAAGTGAAGTGGTAATGGAAAATGAAAATGCATGGCGTCCCGAACAGCAAACAAAAGAGGGCATTTTAAAAATATGGAAAACCATGAGTGAATGTATTTACAAAGGTTGCCATACTGAAGGAATATTACCCGGTGGATTAAACGTAAAGAGAAGAGCTGCCAACCTAAATAAAAAATTATTGCCCGGAAAAACTTATTCTGATTTCGATTCCTGGATAAAAACTATTAAAGGAGGAGGTAATGATTTTAAATATATTCTTGATTGGGTAAGTTGCTTTGCTCTGGCAGTAAACGAACAAAATGCTGCCTTTGGCCGCGTAGTTACTGCGCCTACCAATGGTGCTGCCGGAGTAATACCGGCTGTTCTTGCCTATTACATTATTTTTTGTGATGGTAATAGTGATGATAAGATTATCCAGTTTTTATTAACTGCCTCAGAAGTGGGTAGTATATTCAAAAAAGGAGCAACTATTTCTGCGGCCATGGGAGGTTGCCAGGCAGAGATCGGGGTATCGTCTTCAATGGCTGCCGCAGCACTCACAGAATGTATGGGTGGTTCGCAACGACAGGCTTTGATGGCTGCTGAAATTACTATGGAGCACCATCTTGGAATGACTTGTGATCCTATTTCAGGATTAGTACAAATACCCTGCATTGAAAGAAATACCATGGGTGCTATAAAAGCTATAACTGCCAGCCAGCTTGCATTACAAAGCGCACCGGATTATGCCAGGGTTACGCTGGATAATGTGGTTCAAACTATGTGGGACACTGCAGTAGATATGAATAGTAAGTACAAGGAAACTGCTGACGGTGGCCTTGCCGTGAATGTACCTTTGGGTTTGAGCGAGTGTTAGTAATCTTTAATTACTAAAATTTTAAAAACATCTATTCCCTTATTTTCCTGATCTATTATTAAAAAAAATACATAGTTTATGAATGAGATTTACGATATAAGAAGAAAAAAAGCGATTATTTTTTAAAAATATATGTAAAATGAATTTTGAAAGAAAATGAGCAAGGTTTTTGATAGTAAAAAAAGGAAAAGGAAGGATAATGAAAAAAAGAAAATTAGGAAATACGGATATGGAAATAGCTCCATTGATTTTTGGAGGGAATGTTTTTGGATGGACAGTAGATGAAAATAGATCTTTTCGGCTTCTTGATATTTTTTTTGAAAAAGGTTTCAATTGTATTGATACCGCAGATGGATATTCAGTATGGGCCTCCGGGAACAAAGGTGGCGAATCGGAAACAATCATTGGCAACTGGCTCAGGAAAACCGGCAAGCGGAAAGACATGATCATTGCAACAAAAGTAGGCAGCGAAATAACTCCGGAGAGAAAAGGATTGTCAAAAAAATATATTCTTTCGGAAGTAGAAACCTCTTTGAAAAGATTGCAAACCGATTATATAGATCTTTATCAATCGCATAAAGATGATCTCCACACGCCTATTGAAGAAACATTGGAAGCTTATTCTCAATTAATAAAAGATGGAAAAGTGAGATACATAGGAGCCTCTAACTTTACTGTTCAAAGAATGGAAGATTCTATGAAAAAAAATAAAGAAAAAAAATTGCCCGCTTACAAAACCATTCAACCAAAATATAATCTTTACGACCGTGAATTTGAAATTGAATACGCTGCAATTGTAAAAAAATATAGACTGAGTGTCATCACTTATTCCTCACTCGCAAGTGGATTTCTCTCAGGCAAATATCACTCTGTGAAAGATTTTTCAAAAAGTCCGAGGGGAAAAGGAATGACAAAATACCTGGACAAAAAAGGATTTGCCATTTTAAAGACTTTAAAGGAACTTTCTGCTAAATATAATTGTTCATCAGCAAGTATTTCTTTGGCATGGCTCATTCAAAACCCATTGGTAACCGCGCCGATAGCAAGCGCAACGAATGAAGTTCAACTTTTAGAATTGATAAAATCAACAGGAATTGTTTTAACTGACGCAGACATTCAATTGTTGAATGAAGCAGGAAAACCAATAATAAAGTAAAAATAAAATAACTATTAATTTACCCACTAATAATTTATCAAATGAAAAAGTCTATTTTTTACGGAGCACTAATAACAGTGGTTACCTTATGCATTTTTTCTTTCACAAAGATATCTTCTTTACAATCCGGGCATTTGCACAAAGTGAATGCTGACAACGCAGGACTAACATTACCGGCAGGTTTCAACGCTTCCATTGTAGCTGACCACCTCGGCGAGGTACGGCATATCGCTGTTACTAAAGAAGGGAATATTTATGCAAAACTCGGAGGAACAAAAAATGGTAAGGGAATTCTTTTTTTGAAAGATAACAACGGAAATTTGGAAGAGCAAAACGGTTTTGGAGATTATGGTGGAACTGCCATGCGAATTCATGATGGGTATCTTTATGCTTCATCCAACACAACTGTTTACCGGTATAAATTGAACGAAAATGATGAAGTAATTGACCCATCCAATCCTGAAACAATAGTTACCGGATTATTGGATCATGGGGAGCATAATTCCAAATCAGTAACACTTGATAATGCGGGAAATATTTATGTAAATATTGGCGCCTACAGTAATTCCTGCCAGGTGCAGGATCGTACTCCCGGTTCCATGGGAAGGCCAGGATGTCCTATTTTAGATTCTGCCGGCGGTATATGGCAATTCAAAGCAGATAAAGCCGATCAAACTTATGGTGATGGAATCCATTATGCTATCGGGTTACGCAATGTGGTAGGTTTGGATTGGAACCACCAGGATAATACGCTTTTTGTAATGCAGCATGGCCGCGATCAATTACATGATTTATTCCCACAATACTATACTGATAAAGAATCCGCTATTTTACCGGCAGAATGTATGTACGAAATTCATAAAGGTGATAATGCAGGCTGGCCTTACATTTATTATGACCAGATTCAAAAGAAACAAATACTAATGCCGGAATACGGTGGTAACGGAAAAAAGACATCGGATAAAAAATATTTAAATCCTGTAATTGCTTTCCCCGGTCACCTTGCACCGAATGATTTATTATTTTATACTGGTAATCAATTCCCTGAAAAATATAGAAACGGCGCTTTCATTGCCTTTCATGGCTCATGGAACAGAAGTCCTGAACCTCAAGCCGGCTATTTTGTAGTATTTGTTCCTTTCAAAGACGGAAAGCCAACCGGTAAGTGGGAAATCTTTGCTGATGGTTTTGCAGGAACAAAAGATATTGCTTCGCCGCGAAATGCTGAGCATCGCCCCTGCGGGCTGGCACAGGGACCAGACGGATCTCTGTATGTTTCAGACGACGTAAAAGGGACCATTTATAAGATCACCTATAAATAAAAACAGAAAGCATTGAAGAAAATTACTGTAGTTTCTTTTTTATTCATTCCTTTATTTTTATTGCTCATGGGAATGAAAAATGATTTTTCGACAAAAAATTTTTCAAACCAACCTGGTCTTCAAAAATCAATAATTGCAGGAAAAATAGTTTTTAAGAAGTATTGCATTTCCTGCCACCAGGCAGACGGAGGCGGCGTGCCCAATATGAATCCTCCTTTAATACAGACTTCTTTTGTTTTAGGCAATAAAGATACATTGATCAATATCGTTTTGAAAGGTCTGAAAAACGTTACAATAGATGACGAAACTTATAACAATCCAATGCCGGCATTAGGAACCGTTTTAAAAGACCAGCAAATAGCAGATGTGCTTACCTATGTAAGAAATAGTTTTGGCAATAAAACTTCCGGCATTACTGCCCAGGAAGTAAAAACTGTGAGAGATTCTTCAAAATAAAAATACGAATCTTTATTATTTATTAGTTTACTGAAATGTGTGTTAGCATTTATGCTATTCTCTTTTTCTTTCATAATGAAGGCAAACTACACCTGAATAAAAAGCATGTTCAGTAATTAATTTCAGCTTTTTAATTTGGGAGATTTTTCTAAAAACCGGGATACCACTTCCCAGGAGTACGGGATTTACAAAAAGCCAGTAATCATCTATCAAATCAAACTGCATGAGGGAATGCGCGGCAGAAGGGCTCCCGAAAATAATGATTTCTTTTCCTTCTTTTTGTTTCAAATCCGTAATATGCTTTTCTATATTATCACTGATGATGATTGTGTTTTTCAACTCCGTACCCTGCACAGATTTTGATAAAATAACTTTGTTTACTGACTTATACCATGCAGAATGTTCTTTGTCGTGCTTGCTTGCACCAGGTTTGTCTGCTGCAGTGGGCCAATAATTTTCCATCATTTCATAAGTAACGCGGCCATACAATGCAGTGCCCGACTCATTGGTACGTTGTGCTGCATAATCAAAAATTTCTTCATCTACATGTATCCAATCCATTTCACCTTTTGTACCTGCTGCATATCCATCAAGGGATATATGCATGAATAAAACTATTTTTCTCATTTTAATTGTTTTTTAATTTTTGTTTGTCCGGTATTTTTCTTCGTTCTGTATTTTACAATCCTCGTTATTAAAGCAAGGGGTAATGGTTTGTCTAAAGGAAACTGAACAGATCCTTTGCCTTGCTTGTAAACAGAAAGCTCTTTTTCAAATTCTTCAATTCCTGCAGGTGTTGGATAAAAACCAATATGATTTTTGAAAGCAGCAAAATGCACAAGGTTGCCGTTCAGTTTAAATGTGGGAATTGCATAACTGATTGTCTCTACTGCATCAGGTGCAGCTTTTCGGATTGTTGTACGCATTTGTTCTAAAAGCGTTTGAATATTTTTTGGAAACGCAGCAATGTATTCATCCAAAGTGTTACGTTTTATATTTTGCATTTATCAAAATTTAATTGGCAATTGATCCACTTAATTCAAAGGCTAATTTGTTTCAGTATATTTTTTAAAATTGTCCATGATAGCCTGCATCCGCTTCTTTGCATTTCAATAGAATTAGAACTTTCAGCGTCAAAAGTTTCTACGACCTTCGTTTCCGTTCCAAAGCCGCTAAAAGCTATTTTTACTTTTCGGCCATCGCCAATTTTATATTCTATCAATTCGTTCTCTTTCACTTTATCATATACTCCACCGAAATCAAATCCGAAACTTCCATCTTTGGCTTCCATTCTGGAAGAAAATTTTCCACCTTCACGTAAATCGTTTTCTGCATGTGTGGTGTGCCAGTCATCAGAAGCATGATTCCATTTTACGATGTGCTCAGGTTTTGTCCAATAGTCCCAAACTTTTGCCACGGCTGATTTTACAATCGTTTCAATGGTAATATCTTGTTTTGTTGCTTCCATTTTAGCAAAAATTTAGTAATTTTTTTTAAACATTAAGGAGTGAAGAATAGTTAAGTTTCTTCTTAATGAACCTTAACTCCTTAATGGTTAAATGTTTTAAGCTTTTCTTATTAATGATTCTTAACTCCTTAATGGTTATCCTAAAACTCTTTAATGGTTATCCTTCCGGTAGCATTCTAAAATATTCATTCACAAATGGCTTCATTGATTTTGTGATATTCTCTGTAAAAAAATTGATTAGCAATCCCTGGGGCTTTTGTAACAATTTCATATAAGTAAGTAACTTAGCCTCTTCCACGGGCGACACATTTTCTATTGCCTTCAACTCCACTACCACACAGTCATTCACCAATAAGTCCAATCTCAAATCCGCATCTATGATAACGCTGTCATAAGCTACCGGCACATTCATTTGCTGTTTTACATCATACCCATTTTTAACCAACTCATATTTCAGACACCTTTCATAAACGCTTTCCAGTAATCCTGGACCTAGCGCTTTATGTACTTTTATAGCAAGTCCTGTGATTTCATAAGACAGTTGTGTTACTTCCCTTTTAGTCATTTGATAAATTTTAAAGATTAAGGAATAATGGAAATTTATGATTTTTTTCTATTAACCTTTTAATTTTAATGACTATTTTTTAACCATTTAGGCGTGAAGAATAGTTAAGTTTCTTCTTAATGAACCTTAACTCCTTAATGGTTTATCTAAAACTCCTTAATGGTTTTATGCTTCTTCTAATTTCTTAATATCAAACTTCTTCATTTTCATCATTGCCTGCATCACCCTCTTTGCTTTTCCCTTATCTGGCTGAGATATAAGTTTGATGAAAACCGTGGGAACAATTTGCCATGATACACCATATTTATCTTCGAGCCAACCACATTCTACTTCTTTGCCATCTGCAGTTAGCTTGCTCCAAAAATAATCGACCTCCTCCTGATTTTCGCAATAAACAGTAAAGGAAATCGCAGGTGTAAAATTAAAGTCGTGTTTAAGGCTGCTATCCATAACTATAAATACTTCGCCGTTTAGTGAAAACCTGGCATGTACTACATTTTTCAAAGGTTCTCCAAGGCCTTCTGCATAATGAGCTACACTTATTATTTCTGATTTTTTAAAAAGAGAAGTATAAAAATGAATAGCTTCTCCTGCTTTGCCAGCATGCTTTCCGGTAAACATTAGTAGCGGATTTATTTTTTGTTTACCGCGGGTAAAATTCAATTGCCAGGAAAGCCCAAATTGATCTTCAACCCAACCGTACTTTTTACTAAAAGGATAGGTTTTAAATTCCATTAGCACTTTGCCATTTTTCGATAATTTTTCCCAAAGCTCATTGGTCTCTTCTTCAGTTTCGCAGTCAACAAAAAATGAAATGCAAGGTGTAAATTTAAAAACCGGGCCGCCATTTAATGCAATAAATTCCTGGCCATTAAGTTGAAAAGATGCTGTCAATACAGAACCTTCGGGGCGCCCTGAAGCCTTTGCAGATGCTTCATCGTAGCGGCTTATACTTCCTGCTTTGGAATTTTTAAAACACGAAATATAAAATTTTACTGCTTCTTCTGCATTATCGTCAAACCATAAAAATGGGACTATTTTTTGTTTCTTGCTTTCAGTCTTTGTGTCCATAATTTTTCGTTTAATTAATTTAATAAAAATATTTGGATTTTATTCTAATCCAATATTTCGCATTCATGCCCTTCTTCATTTAATAATTCCATGATTTTTTCTGAGAAAATATTTTCTCCTTCAATCCTCAGGATTTTATCGCAATCCTGCAGATCAAAATTTATTTTATTCTCGGGAAAATATTGAAGAAGTTTCCGAACAATAATTATTGATCTCTCTTCTTCATAAACATCTGTTTTAAATACTTCAACCATTATTCCTGGCTTTTCAATTTATGATAATAAATATAAGAGACAATTAATATGCCTAAACTAATCAGGGGAGAAAAAGTATTACCTGTTATTCCATCAATGGACAGATAAGCAATAAAAGCAGAAATAAAATCAATACCAAATCCCACATACACCCATTCTTTGATTCGTTTATTAATTGGAACGACGAGCAAGATGCCCCCAATCACATGGCCAATACTAACTTCCCACCGGAACCAATCCGGCAGTTGCAAATGATGCATCCCATCAATAGCTACCTGGCTGTTCATAAAAAATGCTCCTGACAATTCAAATAAAGCGATGAGTCCCGTAGAAATCCAATAAATGATTTTATACTTTTTTCGTTGTTTACTGACGTTTCCGTTACCCATAAATTTTATACTTTGGATTATAAGTGAAATTGCCTTAAAAGATTTGCCATTTAAGTTGCAACCGCTTCTTAATGGTTGAAAACCCAATCCGCGGCAGATTTTTTAATGTCTTAGTGCTGATTTTCCGTGAAATTGACCATCCAGTTTATCCCAAATTTATCGGTCAGGCTTCCAAACCAGTCGCCCCAAAATTCTTTTTTAAAAGGATGATCTGCATTGCCTCCGGCAGAAAGCGCCTTATAAAGCTTTTCTCCTTCCTCTATGCTATCAGTATGTATGCAAATATAAAAGTTGTTTCCTTTTTTAAATGTTGCATCATTACAATTATCGCTTGCCATTAATACCGTACCGTTATCCAGTGGCAACGCGATGTGCATGATCTTTTCTTCCTGGCCTTCGGGAACAGGCATGCCCTGCGCATCTTTCATACGCATTACCATTCTGAATTCGCCGCCAAAAACGGACTTGTAAAAATTAAATGCTTCTTCGGTGTTACCATTGAAGTTCAAATAAGGATTTACTGTTTTCATTGTTTTTTATTTTTAAGATTTAAGAAATATTTTTTATTTTTCATTTTTAGAACAATTAAGAAATGAAGATTCTCCAACACGATTTAGGACTCTTTATTCACGATTGATTCCAATGATTTTAATATATTTTTTATCTGATGAATATGCCTTTGTGTATGATACAGAATTACATAAAGCCATTCTATTCTTGTCAATTCTCCAATGCCTTTAAAAGGTACACCTACACAGGTTTCAGTCAAATCTTTTATTTGAATTACTTCCTTTATTTGTCCGATTCTTTTGTGTAATTCACTTAACAATTTCTCTTTTTCTATTGGCTCATTTGTCGGAAAAAGATTCTCGGCTGATTTATATTTTGCATCAAAATCTATGAATATTTTCTTTACCGTCTCAATCTCTTTTACCGGTAATCTTCGTGTTTCTACTGCCTGCCCGTTTAATACTTTTATAAGCCCGTAAGATTTTAATAAATGGTCTCCAACCTGCGCGGCAGTCCAACTTCCGTCAAACGGAATTTCATTAAACTGTTCTTCGCTTATTGATGAAATTAACCGGATTAATTCATCTGAAGTTTTTTCGAATTCAATACTAATTTCTGTAGTCATAATTTCTTTTTATTATTTTCTTTTTCGGCGAATTTTTTAAAATTGTTCAATACTGATTGGCAAAAATCTTTTTGAATATCAACAGGGGTTTTTGCTTCGGGATCAAAGGTTTCTATAAGAATGGTGGAATTGCAATTAGCAATAAATTCAACTACGGCTTTTCTTCTATCATCCAATGTATATTCAATGAATTCATTCGTTATTACTTTATCATATTTGCCACCAAAGTCAAAACCATCACTACCATTCTTTGCTTTCATTCGGAATAGAAACCGGCCACCCTCTTTCAAATCATTTTCAACTTTTAATGTTTGCCAATCGTCTGAAGGATTGTTCCACTGAATAATATTTTCCGGTATTGTCCAAAGTTCCCAAACTCTTTCTGTTGTTGAGTTTATAACCGTTTCTACAATTATCGTATTGTTCATGTTCAGAATTTTATAAAATAAGAATCTTCGATTTTTGTTTATTTACTGTAATAAAATTTGTTAGATTTTTTGTTTATAATAAAGTATTACTACACCCGATTTCAATACTTTCGTATCCGATAATTTCAAATTAATTTTATCGTCAATTCCTTTAAACATAGCGTTTCCTTTCCCTAATAAAAGCGGGTTTATGATTATTCTGTATTCATCAATTAAACCCAATTGAGAAAGTTGGGTTACTAATGTACCGCTTCCAAATATCACTATGTCTTCGCCAGGTTGTTCCTTCAGACTTTTCACTTCTTTTGCAAGATTGTTTTTTGCTATCCTTGCATTATTCCAATCCACTCTTTTCAATGTTTTTGAAAAAACAATTTTAGGCAGATGATTCATCTTATGAGTAATCACAGCATCTTCATCAATAGCGTTTGGCCAAAAATCCGCCATCATTTGGTAAGTAACTCGTCCAAACAAAATGGTATCTACCTCATTAAGTAATTGCCTGGCATATTCAAAAAAACTTTCATCAACGGTAAACCAATCGATTTCTTTGTTAACTCCTTCAAAGAATCCATCTAATGATACTACATTTGAAACAATAATTTTTCGCATCGTATTTTTATTAAGTCTTTGTTATTTTTCTTCAATCAAGGATAAAATATTTCCTGCCGGGTCTTTGAACCATGCGATGTTTGGACCTTTACCAGCACCGCGGCAAATCCCTTTTTCATCAGTTTTAATTGGTCCATCATATTGTTCAAATGTGATTCCTTTTTTAATGAGTTCATCCACAGATTCATCAATATCTTTTACGGGAAAATTAAGAATAGTAAAAGTGGCAGGAACATGATTGGGTTTTGGATAAATGATAATACGGTTCCCTCCTTCAGGATGTAATTCTATTAATCCCATCGGATTATCTTTTACTTCCAGGCCAAGAATTCCTGAATAAAATACCTTTGCCTTTTGTATATCATTTACAGAAAATCCACTAAATGCTTTTGAATGTTTCAACATGATGTTATTATTTATATTGTGAAAAAAAATCAGATTTCTTAATCATTCATCTGAACAAGACACATCATTTCATCCTCGCTTTTATACCATTCGATTGCGGGCTTCGTTTTATTCACTCTCGGGTCTTGTATTATTTCGGAAAAAATATCTTTGATGGAATTGGTTTTCCTCTGCCAGTCAAAAACGTTCACTGTTAAATAATTTCCTTTTTCAATATTGAATTTTTCATAATTATATTTTTCAGCTTCACCATGAAATTTTTCTTCCGCCAATGCATAGTAAACCATTTTCCCATTTTTAAAATCACTTAATCCATAATAGTTACGGGTGCCTGCACGATCGCCGGTTTTTTGAATTAATATATCAAAGGCATCTCCGATACCTGCAGGAAAGCTATTAACAGGGAATCCAAAAACCTCTATATCAGCCTCAAAATTGAATTCGGTCATCTCAAATTTTTTAATTAGAAAACAAATTTACAGTCATATTCAGAGAAATTGAGGGTGCATATACGCCAATATAACGGGCTGATTGCGACAAAAAAAATCCCTACTTTTGGTTTCTAAAAAAGATATAAATGAAACACATCACCATCCTGGCTACCACCGGTAGTAATTTGGGAAGCATTGATAACCCTCGCCGTGCATTCTTGACTGTTAACGAATCTTTGAAAGATAAGGGCAAATCCCCGCTGTTTAAAGTTCAGATAGCCGGAACCAAAAAAGAGATAAAGCTGAATAATGGCATATATACCATTCATCCGGATGCGGAGATAAAAAATATAAAAAAAACAGACCTGGTTATTATACCTGCGTTCGAAGGAGATATAAAAAAAGGGGTGGAACAAAATACAGAGTTAATTCCCTGGATTATTCAACAATATAAAAAAGGAGCAGAAATTGCCAGCCTTTGTGTAGGAGCGTTTTTGCTGGCTTCCACAGGTTTATTGGAAGGTAAAAGCTGCTCTACTCATTGGCGTGCGGGTAATGAATTTAAAAAAATGTTCCCGGGTGTAAACCTCGTTACTGATAAAATTATAACAGATGAATATGGGATTTATACCAGTGGTGGCGCTTTTTCATCGGCCAATTTGATTTTATATATTATTGAAAAATATGCAGGCAGGGAAGAAGCTATTCAATGTTCCAAAACTTTCCAGGTTGACCTGGATCGGCATAGTCAATCGCCGTTCATTATTTTTGAAGGGCAAAAGGATCATAATGATATTCACATAAAAAAAGCCCAGGAGTTCATTGAAAAAAATGTCCAGGAAAAAATCTCGGTAGATCAATTAGCAACGATGCTTTCGATCGGGCGCAGAAATCTCGAGCGAAGATTTAAAAAAGCAACCTCCAATTCCTTGGTGGAATATATGCAAAGAGTGAAGGTGGAAGCGGCCAAACAAAGATTTGAAACCTCGGGCGATAACGTAAATGAAGTAATGTACAATGTGGGTTACAATGACCCCAAAGCGTTTCGCACAACGTTCAAACGGTTTACTGGCTTATCTCCTGTAGGATATCGAAATAAATATAACAGGGAATTGGCAGCAGTTTGATAACTAAAAATAAGAATAACTAAAGCATTCAATTTCTCTTCAGAAGCCCGTCGGTACTGATTATAATGATTATTTTAATTGGCAGTTTTATAATATATGGCTATGTTTACCGTTTATTACTCCGGCTCATACCTTATACCAAAATTCAATATGATGGCTCATTCTAATCCAAAATTCAAGGTAATATCTTACATAGTGTTTTATTTTTTCATTTTTTTTTCTACTGAAAAAGTGCATGCACAAGCCTCTCAGACGGTAAGTGAAATTATTACTACTTACAATACTTATTTTAAAAGCAGTACTACTGCTATTAATCCTGTAAAGCCTGACAACAGTCACGATTTGCTTGCATTCACGTTCAATGGTACTCGTTATAGTACAGGTGTAGATGATGCGCTTTTATCATCACATGGGGATGCTTTTGTTGCAGAGATTTTCAAAGCGCTTCCGGTAGGTAGTATCACAGGCGCTGTGACTTCCAATACAAAGTTAGCCCTTGGCCAGTTGTATGATGGTGTGGATAACGGAGCATCCAATCCTGCTCCTGTCAATAGCCTTACACTTTATCTTACAGATGGGGTAAACGGTCTCAACCTCGGCACCGGTATTGCCAATTTGCCACAAGGGAATCTAATTTTCGGTGTGACGAATATCAACCCTGCTGCCATTGGTGATGGAATTCCTGATATCTTAGTCACACAAATTGCTGATCCCTCATCCGGCGTTGACAATTACGTACTCGTTGACGGATCCGGCAATACAGTAGGAACATCTCAAAATATATCCTTCTCAGGAATAGATGCGGTTGCCAATTGGACAGAGATTTTTATGAAGCCAGTACCAATCCGGCTACTCTTACAAGCGGCTTCACCAAAACTGACCGGCCACTTCGTCTTTGGGCTGCAGATTATAGTTATTTTGGAATTACAGCAGCAAACTATACAAGTGTCAAAAAATTAATCATTCATCTCAATGGCAACAGCGACATGGCTTTCGTAGCCTATAACTTCGCTTCTGTCCTTAATGTTTTGCCGGTGGGCCTCACCTTTTTTACTTCTTCAATTTCTGGTAATGATATTCAACTTTTATGGCAAACAGCAACAGAAAGTAATAGTAGTTATTTTGAAATAGAGAGTAGCAGGGATGGCACTCAATTTATTAGCCTGGGAGTACGCAATGCCGAGGGTAACAGTTCATCTAATATTAATTATTCTTTTACAGATACTAATGTAGAAAGCGGAGTGCATTATTATCGCCTAAAGCAATTTGACAAAGATGGGCATTTCACTTACAGTAAAATTATAAGGCAGGTAGCTTTGGTTGACAAAATTAAACTCAGCGTTTATCCTAATCCTGCTATTAACAATGTAATCGTTTCTCATTCTACATCTGTGAAAGGAGATGAACTTAATTTATACAATTCTTCGGGAAAATTATTATGGGCAAAAAAATTAACTCCGGGAACAATACAAACAAATGTGAATGTTTCTCCTTATCCCGCAGGTGGCTATATTTTTCAATTAAATAGTAGTCAGCAACAAACATCTTCAGTAAAGTTTTTGATTAATTAACCAGTTAAAGATTTCAGGATTTAAATCAATAAATTTTATGAATTAAAAACCAGGAGCAATAAGACATTCTCTCATTAACATTCTAAACATCTTTCTTCACAAATGAATGTGTCCTTTCTGCCAATGCATCCATAGATTGATTTTTCATGCATTTAAAATGACCGAGGGGGCACTTATCAAAACCAGTCTTAGAGCAAGGACGGCACCACAATTTATTTACCTGGAAAACTTCATACATCGTTTGATAAGGAACCATGCCGAAAGAAGGAACCGTGTTTCCCCAAACAGAAAGAATATTTTTTTTGAAAGCGGCTGCAATGTGCATCATCCCTGTATCGTGGCTGATTACCAATTTTGCATTGCGAACAATATCTGCAGATTCATTCAACGAAAATTTGCCACAGGCATTATAAATTTTTACTGTATCCGATTCAGCAATTTTTTCTCCATTTAAAAAATCTTCTTTTCCTCCAAGCAAAATGATTGGGTAATTAATTTTATTTACCAGTTCCTGTAATTTTTCAACGGGTAATTTTTTGGTATTATGCGCTGCGCCAATAGCAATAGCCACATAGCCCTGGGAATGAGAAAATGGGATATCATCTTTTTTTACTTGTTCGTTTTCAGGAATAAAATAATCAAGCCCAAGCCCATCATTTACGACACCCAATTTTTCTACAGTCGCCATGTACCTGTCCACAATATGCTTGTGTGGCATCATGTTTATTTTAAAATTGGTATAAATCCATTTTTTAATGTTCAGTTTATTAAATGAATGAAATGGAATTTCGCGGATTAAATTTTTTATCCGCAGGGTGCGCAGGTTGTGATGAAGGTCAATAATATGATCGTAATCCTCTCTTGCCAATTGTTCTATCGTTATCTTAAAGTCATCGTGCAGCAAAAGAACTTTATCCAAATAAGGATTTGATTGAAGAATATTTGCAAACTTTTTTTTAGTAAGATAATGAATCACCGCGTCGGGATATTTCTTTCGCAAACAACGAACAACCGGCGTCGTTAAAACAATATCGCCAATGGATGAAAATCGTATGATAAGAAATTTCAGGGTGCTATCGTCCGGAATAGGCTCCGGCTGGTTACTTATTTTACTATAAAAAATTTTTAAATTCAACTTAGGTTTTGTTATTATAGGTTTCGGTAATAGGATAGAGCCAGTGAACAAACAAATAACCATGATTCTTATTCAATATCCATTCAGCTACCAATCAACTCAACACTTTTGGTTTCCTTTTTCCTGAAAACAATTTCCATAGAACGGGGAATGTGGTTACTATAACAATTCCGATCACTATTATTTCCAAATGTTGTTTTAAATCAAAATTAAATTCCTTCTCTACCAGCTTTTGTAAAAAATGGCCACCTAATAACATACTTCCGACCCATAATACGCAACCCACGAAATTATAAAAGCTAAATTTCTTTTTATCCATTTTCACAATACCCGCTACTATTGGCGCAAAGGTTCTTACAAAAGGAACAAACCTGGCAATGATAATGGCTACTCCCCCATTTTTTTCATAAAACTCATGGGCTTGTATCAAATATTTTTTCTTAAATAAAACAGTGTCTTTTCTTTCGTATAAAAAAGGACCGCTTTTATATCCGAACCAGTAGCCTACGAAGTTTCCAAGGATTCCTGCAATGGCAATTAATAACCATAACATTCCCAGATCAACCCATTCATTATTGGATTGAAATAAGGCTGAACTTACAATACTGTTGCTGTAAATACCTGTTACAAAGAGTAAAGCGTCCCCCGGTAAAAAGAATCCGGCAAACAAACCTGTTTCGGCAAAAACAATAAAAATAACCATCCACAGTCCACCATGTTCGATATAGAATTGAGGATTCAACAAATCCTTTAAACCGATTCCTAAAAAGAGTAACAGATCCACTTGATATATTTTAAAAAGAAAAAAAAGGTCAATAAATAAACAACAAAGATTCTTAAAAGAAATGAGAATTACTAATCAGGCACAAAAGCCAATGCTTTTTCCTGGTCAAATTCTCCTTCCCATTTGGCAACTACACAACTGGCCAAAGTATTTCCGATTACATTCACTGAAGTGCGCGCCATATCCATTAATTCATCAATGCCTAAAATCGCCATCACCGGCCATAAAGGCAAACCGAAAGAAGAAACCGTACCCAACAAAATAACCAAAGAAGCGCGCGGCACACCGGCTACTCCTTTGCTGGTAAGCATCAACGTTAGCCCCATAACAAATTGAGTGCTCAAAGGCATGTGAATGCCAGCCGCCTGTGCCACAAAAACGCTGGCAAGAGAAAGATACAAGGTAGTGCCATCCAGGTTAAAGGTATATCCCGTGGGCAATACGAAGGATACGATTTTGCGGGGCACACCAAATTTTTCCATATTTTCCATAGCTATCGGTAGTGCAGATTCTGAGCTGGTAGTCGCAAATGCAATAGCTACAGGCTCTGAGACAGCCTTAATGAACTGGCGGACAGGTATCTTTAAAAAATACGCGATAGAGAAAAGTACTATACCGAGGAACACAATCAAAGAAGCATATAAAGTAAGCAACAGCTTTACTAATGAGAACAATATATCAAGTCCTAAATGGCCAACAGTGACCGCAATGGCGGCCCCTACTCCAAACGGAGCAAAATGCATTATGATGTTAGTGAATTTAAACATAGTTTCAGCAAAGCTCTCAGAAAAAAGTAACATTGGTTTTCTTTTTTCTTCTTTCACCATAGACAGGCCGATCCCAAAAATGACGCTAAAAACCACTATAGGCAATACATCGCCATTATACATGGATTTTATAATATTTTCAGGGAAAATATGCAGGATCACATCCTGCCAGGTTTGTGGAACCGCAGGAGGTAATTCCTCGTGAAAGCCGGGCGGGATATGAATTCCCACACCTGCCTGCGAAACATTGATGGCTATTAGCCCGATGATCAAAGCAAGGGTGGTTACCACTTCAAAATAAACGATAGATTTCCATCCCATTCTTCCCACTTGTTTCAGGTCGGAATGGCCGGCAATACCCACCACAAGGGTTGAAAAAAGTATAGGCGCTATAATCGTTTTTACCAATCGCAAAAATATCTGGCTAAGAAATCGCAGGTCTTTTGCAAACTCAGGAAAATCCAAACCAATCTCTACGCCTATTGCCATGCTTACCAGTATCCATGTAGTAAGCGAGCGTTTGAAAATAGCAAAGAGTATTAAGGAAGCGATAAATATCCATCTTAAAATTCTCAGGAATACAGGTGACAGGCTATTGAAATTATAGATATCTATCAAATGAAAGAAAACAGTAATAGTCAGCAAAATGAAAACAAGGATGATACTTTTTCTTTTATTCATAAAAACAGTTGAGTTGAAGATTTCAGAAGTCCCTTTTCGATGACTAACAAATTGAAGTTAGCAATATTTTTCGACAGGTAAGAGAGTGGCCATGCCTGTCCGAATGAACGTGAAAGTATAAAGATGAACCTTAATGGATCCGTTCTGGCGGGAATTAAATTTATTTTCACGAATGAGGAAAATAAGGGAATTGATAGTACTAAAAAAAACGGCTCAATGAAACGGGTTTATTTCATATTTCACGTTGCCCATTCTACTTTTGGGCGGTGGGACACCGCCCACGGCGGGCTGCCCCGGTTGGTGTCCACCAACCGGCGAGAAATTTGGTACAAAAAAAGACGGCTCATTGAACCGTCTTTTAAATAGTAATAATTTCTTTGTAAGTTATCTCCTGTTGCCAAACATACGAAGCAGGAAAAGGAAAATATTTATAAAATCAAGATACAATGTCAATGCACCGAAAATAGACAATTTCTTTACATTATTAGCATTAGCTGCAACTCCCTGGCTACCATCACCATTCACTTCCAGACCCTCTCCTATCCTCTTTAATTTCTGAACGTCATAAGCGGTAAGCGCAGTAAAAACCATTACGCCCACGATGCTGATGATATAATCTAATTGACTGCTGTGTAAAAAATAATTGATCACCATTGCTATCAATACGCCGATAACACCCATCATTAAAATTCGACCGAATTTAGTAAGATCCTGGCTGGTAGTATAGCCCATTACAGCCATCACGCCAAACATAGCCGATGCGGAAAGAAAACATCCTAAAACAGAGCCTGGTGTAAATGCCAGTAAAATAAAACTAAAAGTAATTCCATTTATAACTGCATAAGCTATAAATAAAGCCATCAGTGCAGTCGCTGAAAGCCTCTGAAAACCAAATGACATAATAAGTACAAATCCAAGAGGTGCAAACATAGTAACCATTCCCAAACCTGTTAATCCTGTTGGTCCAATCAAGTAACTCAACAATTGGTTATTTATAGAAAACTGCCACGCAACTAATGCCGATATGCCAAGGGCAATAAACATTAGTAAAAACACATTTGCTATAAAAGATCTTGAGCGGGTTTGTTCGCCCGTAGGTACATAACTGATATTAGTAATATTAGAATTGCTGTTTGTTAATTCCATGTTTTTAAAAATTTTCAGTAAATGTAATACTGATTATTCAGATTTAAAAAAGTGGACTAAAATTTATGATTTTTGTAGCTAAAATCCGTGCCAGGGAAACGACTTATTTTTTCGGTACAGCCTGCATCATGTTACCAAACATTAAATTGCTTTTTGATTCAGTATAACCGCTTGGAATTTTAAACATGGATGCAGGAAATGTTTGTTTCTCTGCTTTTGTAAGCTGCATCGTCATTGAGTAATCTTTGGCATCAGCATTTGTCATCTTTACAAAAAATCCGGCGCACCCTGCATCATCCAAAGCTTTGGTCATTGCAGGTTGTACATTTTGCTGGATGGTTGCTTTTTTAAATACTGCATAACCAGGCACATCCACACTTGTCCATACATCCATTGTGCTGGAAGATTTAAACATTCCAGAACCAGTGGTTGACACTACTCTAGCATGAATGCAGTTATACCCCTGCACATTTTCATTTCCTATTTTTGTAACCTTGTATTTTTCAAAATTGCTATTGATGAGTGAAGTATCAATTACATTCAGTGAATAAGATTTTTCTTCTTCATCAAGTATAATGCTGTAATGCGGTTGATTTGTTTTGCCTATAACTATTAAAGCGCTTGAATTTTTTGCACCCATCATCGCGGCAATATTCATTTCTGAACGCCCTTCGCCATTTGATGTAAAATAAAGTTTTGATGTACTTTTTGTAGTGCCGGTCTTCTTTGTATTCGTCTCTATGCTGTATTCATAATAGGTGCCGCTTCCGCCATCGGCACTCATGTAACTTTTAATCGCTGCCACAGAATCCGCAGCAGAAACACCGCCGCCACCGGTAAGATTTCCCAGGCTTTTACCTAATAAATCACTCATTGAAGTATCGTTAGGATTATCCTGAGCTGCTTTTGCAAAAGCGCCTAACACTCTATTAGTGGAGGCGCTATCCCCTCCCTGCATTGAAGAATTATTTGTGTTAGACGTTTTTCCGCTCACTGCTTTGTCAATTGTATTGTTGGTGCTTTGGGAAGCCTGGTTATTGGCCCTGTTTTGTGCGGTATTTTTTACCGTATTCATTATTTTTTTAAAAAACTGCGCCTGTAAATTATTGGAATAAAAACATATCAACAGCGCAAAAAAAATTGTGGTGCAAATACTTAACTTTTTCATTTTTTTTATTTTAATAGTTTAGAAATTAATTATGCTTTTTATTTTAATAGCTCTAAAAGAAGCAAAACGACTGCACACAAAAAACAAATGACAGTAATCAACAAAAACAATAGCTTTATGATTTTTGTGTTTCGCATTGTCTGAATAATAATAGTTGTTCAACTAATCAGAAATCCGATGGAAAGTTAATTCTGCGGGGAAAGAGATAATAAAATAAACGACGAACGGATGATTAAAATCGTCAAACATTTTGGGATTCCGGAATTGATATTATTCTGATTTTTTTAAAAATTCCATTCAAAACAATTGAAGGAAATAAAGCAGAAATATAAATGCCAAAGCCATTCTTAAAAAAAAATTATGAGATACCCTGAATTAAAAACTATGCGGCAGCAAACCAACCTGCCTGGGCGGCAGACAGACAAATGTCCCGGATTCTTATTTTTTTTGAAGATTGATTTTTAAATATTTCACTTTTCACCGGGTACGGATTAAAGCAGAATATTAAACCAATCTTTTTATTGAACAGAGTAAAATTGCAATCACTCTGAAATCAATTATCAAAGTGTTATCACTTCTCACCTTCTTAATCCCATGCCATTTACACCCTGGCTTCTGCCTGTACAGGAATCTTCCACCAGTACCAATGTTACTGAATCTTCTCCAACAAAATTGGCATTATATTTCCCCCAATAACCACCTCCGCAGGCATCATCTTCTGTATCTGTAATTGAAACAACAGGGTCATTAAAGGTGTAGTTGCCATAGTGTATTAATTTCTCTTTATAGTAGGAAGCAAATGTGCCATCGCTTTTAAGGTCAACATAATTTTTTGAGCCATCAGGGTTAGTGGTAAACCAATGCCCTACAATATTATGTGTCGGTGGGACGAATGCAAAAGCAATTGATAAAAAAGAAGCTGCAAACAAAAGGAATAACGTTTTCATTTTTTTATTTTTTTAAAGGTTAAATAATTAATAATACTCTTTGAATATACATTTACATCAATCTGTCTTAAAAAATAGCCGGCGAACGTATTTTTAAAACCGACAAAAGATAGTTGAACGTTCAATATTGTATCATATCCAATTTGTATGTGGTGTACTTCATTTAGCAAACGGCAGAGTTTTTCTTTTTTGACATTACATAAAATCGCCAATAAAAAAGTGGATTAACTTTTGGAAAGTTATTTAACTCGCTTCTCAAAAAAACTTCTCAAAAGTTTCTTCAACAGCAGACAGACAAATCCGATAGCTATCGGATTGAAATTTTTATTTTTTATAAAAAGCAACGTACATTTCCGCTTATGATTGCGGAGGCGCTGTATTGCTGTCTTTCCCCTTGTCTGCCATCGCCTTGTCCACGTCACTTTTCAGCGACCGGAACGAATCTTTGAGATTGTTATCTGCTGAACGGAACCTGTAAGCGCCAAAGGCGATGAGGATAGCCCCTGCAATAGCAGCCCATATTCCAAAACTGAGGCCCACACTGCCAAAGGCTGCACCTTCTTCGTTGCTTACACCACTCATTGCCGATTCCCACCGGATGATGAGATAGCCAATAATGCAAATGTTTACAACGCCGGCGCCCAATACAGGCAACCACATTTTTGCAGGTATGTTGGCTTTCTGGTCGCCTGCTAATGCAAGAAGTCCGGCCAAAATAAAAAGAATAAACACCAGCACGCCAATACCGTTCATGCCATTTACAGAGCCCATACCATAGCTGAACCAAGGCAGGAAACAAGCGACTAACCCCAATGCTGCGCCGACAATGATAAATTTGCGCTGTTTGTTTAATTGTTGAAAATTCATAATGATTGTTTTTAATTTTTTAAAAAATATTTATTGCGAATATTAATCACCTGATGTTTGTTTGTAGCCTTGCGGCACTTCAAACATCCCGGCAGGAAAATCCTGGTGGGTTACTTTAGTTATTTGGTTAGTATATGCCACGTCCTTTGAGTGCATATCGAATTTTACCATAAAACCTTGGCATCCCATTTGGTTTAGTTGATTGGCCACATCGGCATTGAACAAAACGCCGCTCATTTTAGATGTTGACATCTCCATATATTTTTTTTCTGCTGCAGGTATTGGCACATCGGGGCTTAGCCAGAGGTCGGTAGTGTCTATGCTATTCATAAAACTGGCAGGGCCATTATAATTCTTATTGGCTATGATTCTTGCGTGTGTGCAATTGAAGCCTGCAATTTGTTCCTGCCCTATTTTACTTACAGCATATTTTGTATTACTGCCATCGCTCATGTTAAAGTCCGCTGTATCTATATGATTGATGGTGTAAGTTTTTGCACTATCATCAAGTAGTACGCTTTGGTTCGGAGTGTTAGCATCACCAACAGAAACCATTGCAGTTGTATATTTTCCATCCCGTAAAAGATCCATTTCCATGCGAACTTTTCCGTTATCGGCAAGAAACATTTTAGTGAGCGTCTGCATTTGCATTTTTGCCCCTTTGGTATTTCCTGTCATTTCTATATAAACATCTTTCCCTGAGCCGGAAGTGATATCACTGGCGCCGCCAGAAGATCCACTGCTATTGCTATTGCAGGAAAGAAAGCACATTGGCAAAAATAAAATTGCTGCGAAAATTTTTATCTGTTTCATTTGTTTTATTTTTAAGAATAAAAAAAAATATTGAGAAAAAAGTTGTGGTATTTTTTGCATCAATTATATTTTATTTCCTTTTGTGTCTCAACAAGAGAGAATCATTCATTGTAAATTTAGTACGCGATAATGGGTAAGTAACATTACTTGTTGGTGGCGCCACTGTTTTTTTTTGTTTTAGGATTTCCGTATTTAGCTTAAAAGGTTTTTTTGGATGCTGTGTTGGCGGAGTCTTCTGAGTCTGGGAAAAACAATTCAATGTTATTAGCAGCAATACCGCGATGATTGAAACATGTGCTTTCATTTTTTTTAGATTTAAGTTTGATTAAAAAATTGTTTAAAAAATTTATTTTATTTAAGTTTTACATTTTGTTATTCTGTCTGTTCTTATAAAAATTTGAAAAGATGACACTGTAAAGATGTAATTGAAAAAAGGGCGGCTTATAAAATAACCGATGAACGGACGTTTAAAATCGTCAAACATTTTTAGATACAGAAATTGATTGTTTTTAGAAAAAAATAACCGAAGGTACCGGCCAAAAAATTGTACAGTAAACGGACAAATGCGATAGCTATCGGATCCGGGATTCTTATTTTTTATGAAGATTGATTTAATATTTTGCAATGGACAAAACCGTGAATGATTTAGCTTGAAAAACTACCTAATTTTTTCACTTACGAAGTATAAGCTAATGCCACGGGTTAATTGCCACGGGTTAATTGCCACGGGTTTCAACCCGTGGATAATGAAATGCCTCAAAGGCTTTAGCCAAAATCTATTGATTCTTTGCAGTACATAGCTTTTTAATTTTTGGCTAAAGCCGGAAACCACAACCACAATTCCACTAACTAAAGTTAGTGGCATCCGATAGCTATCGGATTGATATACTGCATCTGCTGTCAGTAGTTGTAAACTACTGACGAATAAAAAAAATAAAAATTCTGTTTATTTGTCGGTTTGCTGCCCCGCAATTCTTATGACGTTTCATACTGAATGTTTTAAGTAATTAAAAAAACAGTTTTCATAATATTACTTTTTTGGTTGAAAATCAGGATCGCCGCATTGCCACAGCAGAAAAGCATCTTCAAGAGCTATTTCTGCAAACTGTTCCTTTGTTGTAGTTCCACCAAAATGGCCGCCTTTATAATTTACATACAATAAAGTAGGCGTTGTTGGATTGTTATCTGCTTGCATAGCCGCGGCAAACTTGCCGGGAATCCAACTATCTACACGCGGATCGTTAAAACCGGTAGTAATAAATTGCGCCGGGTAAGATACGCCTGCCTTAACATGTCGAAGCGCATCCATTTTTAATAAACCCTCACATTCTAACGAATCTTTTACAGTGCCAAATTCCGGTGTATTATCAGGCCCGTTGGGCGTTTGTTCCATGCGCAGCGCGTTCAGGCAACCTACTTTTGGTATAGCTACTTTGTATAAATCCGGTCGTTCAGTAATTGCCATTCCTATTAAAATACCACCGGCACTCGCACTTGAGCATCCTAATTTCTGACTGGAAGTGTATCCATTTTTAATTAAGTAATCGGCGCACGCATTAAAATCTTTCCACGTATTTTGTTTGGTAGTTTTAAATCCTCCCATGTGCCATGCTTCTCCTTTCTCACCGCCGCCACGCACGTGTGCCCATGCATAAACAACACCCCGGTTGAGTAAGGGGAGTTTTGTTTCATCGAAATTAGGAGGAGTAGAAACACCGTATGCGCCATAACCTTCAAGCAGGCAAATATTGCTTCCATCTTTTTTTAATTTCGTTTTATCATAAACAATGCTCAAAGGCACCATGGTGCCATCGTAAGAAGCAACTTCAACTTCCTTGGATTCCAGGTTACTGATACCGGGATAATTAGAGGGAACATAAAAAGGGCCTTTTGAAAATTGGCTATTTCCCGCATTATATTGATAGGTATTAAAAGGCTCTGTCCAACTTGTATTTCCTACTGCAAATTCATTTGTAAATACACTATAAGGGAGCATAAAGATAGTGCCCTTAAGTGGAACATGCATTTCTTCTAACTTTCCTGTAGCAAAATCATAAAGCATAATTTTGTTTTCAATTCCATTCTTAACCATTCTAATAAGCAGATAGTCTTTTGATTCTGACATAGAACTAATTTTCCAATCTTTATCTCCTGCTAAAATCTCAGATGCAGTTGAAAAATCCGGATTTGGAAGAGATACTTTTATAATACGGGAATTATTATTTCCTTTAGTAGTGCGGCAATAAACTGCATCTCCACGGGCGATATAACCTTTTATTTCATCAGCATATTTACTAAAAGGTTTCCAGGCAATTTTATTATCAGTCAAAGTAGAAACTGGCGCATAAAAAAGTTCTTTGTTTGGATTTACGTTATCCTTTTCAGCAAACATAAAAGAACTGTGTGCAGAAATATTTATCCAGGGGCGATCGGAAGGCTCAAAATTCAATTCCGGATTTTTAGCGCGGCTTAAAAGTTCTTTATCTGCTTTCACATCTGTCCCAATTACATGCAGCATACACTTTATATTCAGGTTGTTTTCAGGATCGTGTACATCATCATTCTTAAATTTGAGATAACTAATTTCGTTATTCGAATTTGGAATAAAATCTCCAGCGGCATAAAGTATTTCTTCGGGCAAAAGTTTATTTGTTTTAACATCCATTATCCTGATGTTTGGTGTTTCTTTCCCAGCTTCGCTAAGGTTTAGCAACATGTATTTACCATCGTCGCTTACATCGTAATTAACATTCATCACCTTTCCTTTGATATAATTGGAAGGGTCAAAGAGTAAAACATCTGCACCACCGGTTTTGCTGCGGGAATAAATTTTACTAGCAGGCTCTCCGGGAAACCGTTTGGTAAAGAAAAAAGTATTCGAAGCAAGGTTTGGGAATCCGTATTTTATTTGTTCTACTTTATCCAATTTATCAAGTTCGTCAATCAACATTTGTTGGCCGGGAACTTTGCTCATAATATCATTTGTATAATCTGCCTGGGCTTTAAACCATGATACCACTTTTGGATCTTTGATATCTTCCAACCAGCGATAATTATCAGTTACGCTTGTTCCGAAATAAGTATCGGTAACAGGAACTATTGGAGATGAAGGATAATGGTATTGGCCAAAAGAAAATATTGAGATGAAAAGTATAACCGGAATGATGAGTAATTTTTTCATAATAAGTTTATTTTAATTAGAAAAATAGAAATCTGGCTTAAAAGTACTTTTACTGAAACCCCATTTTTAAAAATAACCGATGAACAGGCTTTTAAAATCGTTATAATGTCTAATGATTTAACTGAAAAAAATTAAGTCCATATACGCCAATAAAATTTCCGCATTGGCGGATACCCAATTTTTACACGTAACAGTCTTTTCAAACCGATGATTATTGGATCATCCCGATCTATCCGATTTATTTTATTCTTTTAAAGACAAATCTCTGGTATGATCAATTGTATTGGACTACCCAATGATGTGGTTGTTAAAAAATAAAAATTGAGGCCTTTGGTGTTGAGCAAGGATAAACGCGGCAGCATCACCAACAAAACGAATTAAACAAAGCCTTGTTTTTGACCCCTTAAGTTTGGCCGTTGGTGAGGCCATCGCTTCCTCAAAGATGTCCTTCGGACAAAACCACGCGCAACACAAACTGCGGTGGGAAATCTATGGCCGCGGTTGAAAATCCGGATCCTCGCATTGCCATAAAGCAAAAGCATACATATCTGCGAAATTGGCGAAGGTTACCGATAAGTCTTCTGTGAAATGGCCATTATCATAATTCACTTTCATTAATACAGGTTTGCCGGATGTAGTTGCATTTTGCAGGGCGGCAGCAAACTTGCCGGGCTCCCATGGGCTTACCCTGGGATCGTTCCAGCCTCCTACACAAATAAGTGCAGGATATTTTGTACCCTTTACCACATGTTGCATGCCATCCATCTCATAAAGGGCACTGCTTTCAATACTGTCTTTTACAGTTCCAAACTCCGGAATATTGCCGGGACCATTCGGCATAAATTCCATACGCATTGCATTAGCAACACCTACATCGCAAATCGCCGCTGCATAGAGGTCAGGCCTTTCTGTAATAGCCCGGCTAATTAAAATACCACCTGCGCTTACACTCATTCCTGCCAGTTTATTAGCAGACGTATATCCTTTTTCAATTAAATATTCAGCACAGCTATTAAAGTCTTTCCAGGTGTTGGGTTTGGTAGTTTTAAATCCTGCTTTGTACCATGCTTCGCCTTTTTCGCTTCCACCGCGAACATGAGCCATAACTATGATAACTCCCTTAACCGCTAATGAATTGAACATAACAATAAAGTTGGGAACCAAACTGGCGCCATAAGCCCCATACCCATTCATTAAACAAATATTTTTCCCGTCTAGTTTAGTGCCTTTTTTATAAATTATGGAAAGCGGTATCATCACACCGTCATGGCCTTTCGCTTCAACTTCCTTTACATCTAAATCTTTATATGCAGCAGGGTAAACAGGTGGCTTATTAAATGAAGAGGGAGAAAATTTATCTGTTGCAGCGTTGAAATCAAATTCAGTCCATGGTTTATTCCAGGAAGTGATTCCTGCATAGCAATTATTAGTTGTATCGTCAAGACACCCAATACTAAACACTCCCGGATAAGGAAATTTTATTTCTGTTATTTTTTTTGTTCTGAATTGATATTTATATCTATGGTCATTAATGCCATTAGTATAATCGAGAAATAAATAATCTTTGCAATGGCTAATGACTTCGAGTGTTTCGTTAGGTTTCTCTTTAGCTATTGTTTCCGCCTTATCCCAATCAGGGTTTGTTAAGGTAGTATGAACAAGCTTATAATTTTTAGCTCCCTTATAAGTAATGGCATATACATCATTTCCTATAATAACTATGCTTCTTACAACCTGATCTTCAGGCCTGCATAAAATTTTCCATTCAATTTTACCCGAGTTAAACTGAGAAACAGGAGCATAGTAAATCAGCTTTTCGGTTTGTGCAGTGCTGACGTTGGCAAAAATAAAGTCTCTTGAATCTTCATTCAATGTGACAACAGGAAATTCATTGGACTTAATTCCCAGGTTTGGATAACTGGAATCGCTAAAAAAATCAATATCATTTTTTACATCGTCACCCAATTTATGTAACCTGGTTTTAGGATTTAATTTAAAATCGCCGCTTGTATTGTCGCTGTTATTAAGGGAATTATATAAAAACGCTTTATTATCAAAAGTCCAACTGAATGCTTCAAAACTTGAGTATATAGTTTCGGGCAAATATTTTTTTGTTTTTACATCCATCACTTTAAGAGTAGAAACCTCTTTGCCACCTTCTGTATAAGCGATAACTATTTTTTCCCCGTCATGGCTTGGCAAAAAACTGTTGATAGAAAGTGTTTTGCCTTTTATATATGTCATAGGGTCAAAAAGCAACTCTTCTTTCCCATGGATCCCGGTACGATAGTAAAGTTTGCTCACTTTTTCACCGGGCATCTTTTTGGTATAAAAATATTTGCCGCCATTTTTATACTCTACATTGACCTCCGGCGGCTGTAGCTTGTCCAGCATTTTCCACTCTGCAATCAATTCATCTCTTCCGGATATTTTGTTTAAAATGGAATCACTGAAATTGGCTTGTTGTTTAAACCAACTCACCACCTGCGGGTCTTTCATATTTTCTAACCACCGGTAGGGATCTTTATACGTAACTCCAAAATAAGTGTCGCTGCTGTCAACTGTTTTTGTTGCAGGATAATGATATTGTCCATTGCAGGTTGTAGTAACACCTATTGCAAAAAAAATGGTTTGAATGATAAAGTTTTTAATTTTCATGATGAATGGTATTTTATGAATTTGCTGTTTATTGATTGATAATTCATTTTTGTCTTTATGATTTTTAAAAGAGTTTTTAATTCAGCCCCACTTGACAATACAGCTTGTTGCGGGTAGCAGCGATTCTCAGTCATATTTAAATTTCATTGCCGCTTTATCTCCGTCTACAATCATTTCGATTTTTCTATATGAATATTTTTCTCTTGGCATTTTTTTTAATAATGAAAAACCTATTTCTTTCAATAAAAAATGGTCTGACTCAGTTAATGAATAAGTTATTCTAAAATCTTTTTTTGAAAACGAATTATTTTTTTCCGTGAAACCAATATCAAATAAAAAGAGTTTTAGATAAGATAATTCTTTACCAGACAAACTTATATCCAGTGAAGTTACCTTGTCAAATAATTTGTCATACTTAACTGAATCAACAGGAACGTTAAGAAGTTTTGCTGTTTTATGTTTAGCATATTCCGAAAATTCAATTTCTCCTGATAAATCATTGTCAGTAAATCCTGCATCATTCATTTTTTCTTTCGCATATTCCATTACCCAGGCACTAACTTTTAATGAATCCGCATCTGGAATTGAAACTGATTTAAACCAGGGCGTCGTTTTTCCGCTATCAGTTATTACCCTGTTTTCTACATTAACACTGTCCAGTGTTTTGGTCCAATAATTTTGTAATGAATCTATTGTTCCAAATTTATTGGTCATAAAGCCCATGCCGAAGTCTCCCAACTTACTTCCTTGGGCACCACCTGGTTTAAAAATCTCCAGATAATTACTTCTTCCAGAAATATATTTTCCTGTCCAGGACTCATTTCCTGCATCTATGGTTTGTTCGCTGGTTTTCGCAAAAATTTTAAGGAATTTCAAACTGTCAAATAAATATTCATACGTTGAATCATCAATCACCACTTCCAAATGATTGAACTTAATATTTCTTCTGAATCCGGAATTAGTGTCGCTGCTGTCAACTGTTTTTGTTGCAGGGTAATTATATTGCCCATTGCAGGTTGTAGTAACAACTGTTGCAAAAAAAATGGTTTGAATAATGAAGTATTTAATTTTCATGATGAATGATATTTTATGAAAGTCTGATTATTGAATTTTTTTTTAAAATAACCGACACACATATCTTTAAAATCGTCAAACGTTTTTATCTTCTAAAAAGCTTTGCGGCAAACGAACAAATAATTGAGATTCTCATTTTTTATTTCAGCTATTTTTATTTCTCTTTTTCATGATTATCCATAATATTATTGCCAAAACACAAACAGCCGCGGCAATAATTATATAAAGAATCATATTATTTTCTACTGGCATAGCATTAAGAACCATATTGTCAAAATATCCATCATTATCGCCACCCACATGGCGGATGGCTATTAATTGAACCCTTACAAATTTTGTTGAAGCCGGGGCAAAAAAAGTATCCGCAACTAACCGCCATTTATTTAGTGACCTTGTAGTATCTGTGTTGAAAATAGTAGCAATTTTTGTTTTTGAACTATCCAATCCTGTAAGAATAATCTGTGCCTGGTCCGAGTTTGGCCCCTGGTCGAGAGAATAGACATAACCATTGAAAATAAATTGCTGTTTATGCGCATCAATATCTTTTGCATAGTTAGAAATACTTACATCTTGTTGTAAAATGCCCAATGTATCGTGTCCGGCAAAAAAAAAGTATTTACCATTTTGCGCAAACGCATTATCATGGTGGGCGCTATCCCCTTCGAATGAAACCCAGTGCCCCTGCACATTTACCCAATTTGGCGGTATACTGTCGTATTTGGGCAACTCTGCGTTCCCATTGATGATAAGGTTTTGTAATGGCTCATCATGTTTATTACAAGATGTTATCAATAAAAGAATAGCTCCTGCATAAATGAAACTATTCAGAATATTTTTTTTCATCGTATTAATTTTTTGTGTCTTTAGTAAATGGTAAATCGAAACTTCCATCAGTTATTTCTAATGCAACCCGCTTTTCCTTTTCATTATCATCAGCTGGTAAATATTTTCCGGAAAATGTACCGGCAACATGTGTTGCATTAATATCTGTGATATTAACTATTACAGAATCACCATAATAATGGTCTCTATCACCTGGTGCGAGATAATCTGCTTCTTTACTTTGTGCGGAAAATGACGGATGGTAATGAAGTATAGTAGTAGTGCCGGTATTTGCAATTGTAAATTTAAATAGTTCGCCTGTTGGAGAATTGGTAATTTCAATTTTTAAGAGCCCACCGTCAAGATTTTTTACCTTATTTATATACAGGCTTTTTACATCTACCTTGTTACCGTCAATGGTATAAGAAAAGCTTCCATCGCCATTAGATGCACTGCTGCCGGAATTATCTAAAGTGGCATTTGAAGTACTGTCTTTACCTGCTGATGTAGAATTGTTGGATGAACATGCAAATAATAAACATGCTGAAAAAATAGTTGCTGATAATAATTTTAAGTGTTGCATAATTTTGTTTTTTTTACGTGAATAATTTTTATTGAATACCATAAAAAGAGGTGTTTTTATCTTCCTGATAATTGGAGGGAAGCGTAAACATGGAATCAGGCATATCTTTTTGAGTGATATGGCTAAGTTGTATCAATTGAGAAGAACCGCTTGATGAAGTAACAGATTTTACCAAAGTGCCTGAACAACCTGCGTCCATTATCTTTTTTACAACTGCCGGCGAATGATTTTCAAAAATCTCCGGTGATAAGTATTGAGCGCCCGGCACATCCCCACTGTACCATTCATCATTTTGCTCATGTGCTGTCTGGCCTAATCCTTTGATGGTGTAAGTAACTTTTACATGAATGCAGTTATAGCCAAACATTTTTTCAGCACCCACTTTTTGCACCTGTACATCAAAATCATTTTTACCCAAATCGCTTTTTGGTTGTCTATTATATTTTTTATACTGGTCATTCGTATTGATGCGGTAATCTTCGTTTATGCTTGTTAGTGAGGTTGCATGTATTTTCATATTTATAGTTGATGCTTCTGCATAAGCTTCTGAGAAAACATTCCATTTGGTTTGTGCATTTTTATTTACATAAATATTTTTCCAAAGGCCGTCTTTTTTATTATTGGCAATACTGCCGCCTGTGTATTGCAGCATTACCGTATTTCCATCTCCTGAAATTGGGATAGTATAATCAACCGGTTGCTCTTCAGTATAGGTGGCAGTATATGTTTTGGAAGGCCCTGCGGTGCCATTTTGTTGTGCAGTCATCATACCGTTTGCTACAGATTTTATCGGGTTGTCCTTACTCATTTGCCCAAGCTGCAGGTTTAATAATTGTTTGCCGATAGCATCTCCCGGGTTGCCGTTTTTACCTCCCATCATGGTTTGCATCTTCTTCATCATACTATCCATGTTACCTCCTCCGCCAATGTTCTTTAAAATACCTGAATCATTTTTACCCAGCATTGACGTGATGCCTTTTAATTGCGATAGCATACTATCAGGATTATTGTTTTGGATAGACGCAGATGTGTCTCCACTTTTTGCTATTGTATCGGAAGCCTGGTTGTTGTTCTGCTGGGCAGTTGATGAAGCTGTTGTTGGGGAAGAATCATTGGTAGTTGCTTGTGGAGCATTATCTTTTTTACCATTTCTGCCTGAATTGTTGCACGAACATGCAAATAATAAACATGCCGAAAGAATAATGTCGGGTAATAATTTTAAATGTTGCATAAATTTATTATTTACGTACCTCATAGAATTTTAATTTTATTTTTACTCCGGCCTTAAATTGCCTGTTGAAAATGGAATATTAAATTTTCCGTTTGTTACAATTACTCTGTTTTGGCCATCAGGTGTATTTTCATTGCGCATATTTGCAGAAAAAGTACCGGTAATACGTGTTTTTGATATTGAAGTAATTGCTACTATTGCTGTGTCTGCATTATTTTTAACTGCGCCAGGACCGCAAACCATATAGCTTTCAAGATTTCCAACTAAATGATTAACATATAATCCCGGCATTGTAGCCTGGTTAAATTCAATATCTCCTACATGTATGTATGTTCCGATTTTGGCCGGGCACTTGATCTTGATGGAGTAATCAGGTTTTTGATCATCTCCGTTTTTTGTAGATGCGAGATCAAATAAAACGGTATTTTCAGGATAAAGGAATGCTGAATTGCGCAACTGCATATCATCAATGCCGCTTCCTGTTATTGGAGCACCGTTAATATTGCAGGAAAAACTGGCATCGCCTGTTGAAGCAGTTGCGCTTGAAGAAGCAACTGGATCACTTTCTTTTCCGGCATTTGTATTACCAGAGCATGAGTATAATAAAAATGATGATAAAAGAATTGCGGAAAATGATTTTAACTGTAGCATAATTTTTATTTTAAAATGAGAAAGAATGGATTATTTTTTAGAATAAGACTTAAAGGGTAAATCAAATTTTCCATCAGTTAATAGCGCCGGCTTTTGGGTATCTTCATTTATCAATTCTCCGGAAAACGTACCTGTAATATGGGCGTCACTCTTAGCAGTTATAACCACGGTAACTGTAGATGCGGTACCGAATTCATAGTTTGCGTGCGCCGCGGTCTGGCCGGTGAGGTAGGAACGATGAAAGTTGACAAAATGATTCCCGCCATTACTTCCCGATGATTTGAAGCGGTCCATATTGTCGTAGTTTATAGTGGTAGATCCTGTGGCAGCAATACCAAAGTCAACTTGTTGTGGATCTTTTTCTGCAGGGTCGTTGCTCATCAGCGTAAAAACTATTTGGTTGTCTGAATTTACGGCAGCAATGTTCGCTGCAGAAGGATTGTTTTCGCTCCATGAATAAACCTTTCCATCAATTTTATAGGAAAAACTGGCATCGCTTGTTGAAGCAGTTGTACTCGAAGAAGCAACTGAATCGCTTTCTTTTCCTTTATTGGCACTCGTATTACCAGAGCATGAGCATAGTAAAAATGTTGATAAAAGAATTGCGGAGAATAATTTTAAGTGTTGCATAATTTTATTTTTATTTATGGTTATTAATACTGATGATAATTTTATTTTTTAGAAAGAGTTGAGTAAGGAATATCAAATTTGCCATCGGTAACAGGCACATCTCTGCCGGTTTTTGGTTCAATAAGAGTTCCTGAAAATGTTCCTGTTACTCTTGTACCCGAAGAATTTATTGTTACGGTCATTTCTTTACAGTCATAAGTATTGGTTGGGTCATTGGGTAGACCATAAGCAATATTATAGTTAGGGTTCTCTACTCCGCGAATAACTGTTGTTCCTTTGTCAGGGACTTCAAAGCCAAGCCCGCCGGCTTTTAAATCAGCGGCAATGTCGCCACTAAAGCCTGACGATAAGGTAAAATATATAATGCCCGGGGCGTGAACGGAAGCGGCGTTCATAATTTGGTCTGTTCCCTTTCCTGAAAAATCTTTACCATCAATTTTGCAGGAAAAGCTTGCATCGTCTGTTGAAGTACTTGCACCTGAGTTTGTAGAATTAGCAGAAGCTGCAGAACTGTTATCTTTTACTCCATTGGCATTTGTATTACCAGAACATGAGTATAACAAAAATGATGAGACAAGAATTACGGAGAATAATTTTAAGTGTTTCATAATTATATTTTTTATTAATAGTTATTATTAATTCAAATCAAATTTTCCATCAGTTATCTGAATGTATTGAGGATAATTCTTTGCAATGTTTGACGTGGACCCACCTAAGCCGCCATCATAATTTACATTTACTAACTTCCCCGAAAAAGTACCAGTCAAATGATTTTGATTGTAAGAAGTGATATTCACAGTTGCATCTTCTCCTGCATATACGACACCTTCAGGATTGTAATAACCTATTATACAATTCATATCACCTGAAGCATCAACCTTTATTTTAGTAGTGCCGCTTTTTTTAAATTCAAATTGAAATCCTTCTTTTTTTGCATCACCATCCAGGATTTCCAGGCCGTCTTTTGCGCCATTAGGATCAACACCGAGTGATATTTCAAAAAAACTTTGTTGAACTTTAAATGTTTTTTGCTGGCCATCTATAATGCATGTTATTGTTCCTTTGTCACTGCCAGACGACACTGGAGCAGCGTTTGAAGTACCGTCAGCACTGCCGGAATTGCTTCCGGATCCGGTTGAATTATTACATGACACAATTACCAGTAATAACAGAAATGGAAGAAAGATTATCTTTTTCATTTTTTTATATTTATTAATTAAATGTTACAATAAATTATTCAGCATGATACATTTGCTTCCACTGTGCAGAAGTGGTTTTGAAAAAAAATTTAATTTATGGTTTGGTCAGGTACCAGAGCGGGCTTGCGCTTCCTGGCTGGTTATTATCAAGATTGCCAATCAAAATGTTTGAGCTACTGTTCAGTATGCCTGAAAAGGTAAAGTCAATAACACTGAATTCCTGCCAGGTCATCTTTACAGTCATTCCAGAAACTGTATAAGTTCCAAAAGTAACTACCTGGTTTGCGGTATCTGCAATAGCTTGTGCCGCCGAAGTATCTGCGAGTGACAGCGCAGTGTACATCCTGAAAGTACCGTCGCTTTTAAATAATACATTGTCATTCCAATAATCAATGGCAGGATCTTCCTTATAAGTCCAGAAACCTACTACTTTTGAAGTGCTGGGATTTGATTTATTACTATCTTTTTTGCATGATGCAATGGCAATGACAAGTATGATTGCCAATGGTGATATTCTTACTAACTTTTTCATTTTTTTTGTTTTTTTGATGAATAAAATAATTGTTTCCAGTTAAAAGTGTGTGCCGCAAAACCAGGAATTAAAGTATTATCAATTCATAATTTTTAGAAAAATAGGAATCAGGTTTAAAAGTATGTTTACTGCAACCCATCTTTAAAAATAACCGATGAACGTACTTTTAAAATCGGCAGAAAGAAGATTTATTTTTGAAGGGCTAATGTAGAACAGGCAAGTAATAAATTAATGCCGTGAAAAAAGGCAACAAATTATAAAGAGCAGTTCCTTTTATAATGTATATCTATTAAAAATTGTGGCATTGAATAGGCATTTAACCTCAAAAAATATACGGCTATTTTTAATGCCCCATATAAAACAATGCTATGTTACTGGCATTTCCACCCACATTTACTTCAAAATATATATTAAAATATGAGCGGCCTATTATTGTCACATAGCTTTGGTATTCAGGTGTTGTAAGCTGGATGGTATTTGTATTCCAGGAAACAACCGTAGGGCTTGGTGACATATATACTTTGTTCCCACCCTGGTCTAAATAAAAAGCTTTTAAAGTGCTTGTTCCCTGTGTATTTCCAAAAAATGTTCCCTGGAGTGTGACCGGATAAGTGGCTTGAACTGTATCGGGCGTAGCACTAACAATGTTTGGATTAAACAAAAATGGATAAGCAGTGCTGGCATTATTATTAACGGTTACGGTTACCTGCACAGGGTTTCCCAGGTTTGATGGAAGTAAGTTTAATGGCAAAGTTAATCTTTGCGGCGGACCGGCACTATATGTGAAGCCATTAATAACTTGCCCGTCAAATTTCACTATGGAATTTGTGGGGTCGAAATTATTACCAGAAATGATAAAATTAAAATTAGTTTGCGATGTAAAAGATATTCCTGTAATTACCGGAACAACAACATAAGTAAACACCGGCCCGGTTCCAGTTAATCCATTTGAAGTAACGCTTACATTACCTGTTGTACTGTTGGGGGCATACATTACTATTTGTGTAGCAGTTGCCGTTAATACAGGGGCTCTTACTCCATTAAAATAAACGGCATTCTTTGAAGTATCAGCAACAAAATTGCTACCGGTAAGAGTTACTTGTATTCCGGCTTGGCCGGAAGAAGGGCTAATACTACTGATAACAGGGGCAGGAATTGTGTAAGTAAATACCGGGCCGGTAACGGAAAACCCATTTGCATTTAAACTTACATTCCCGGTTGTACTTACAGGTACAACAACAACAATTTTCGAAGTAGTTGCCGATACTACGGCAGCTTTTACACCGTTGAAATAGATAGTGTCCTTAGAAATGTCAGCAACAAAATTGCTACCGGTAAGAGTTACCTGCATTCCGGCCTGGCCGGAAGAAGGGCTGATACTGCTGATAACAGGAGCAAGCAAGTAAGTAAATACCGGCCCGTTAGCAGTAACATTATATGGAATTATCCGAACGCTAATATTGCCTGATGTGCCATTAGGCGCTACCACTACTAATTGATTAGCGCTTGCTGAGACGAACGCAGCTTTGGTTCCATTAAACGACACAGTCATGTTTGATGGATCAGTTAGAAAATTATTTCCGGTAATGGTTACCTGTGTTCCTGCTATGCCGCTTGTGGGATTAATGGCGGTGATGGAAGGCACATAATTGAGGTATTGAAATTGTACCGCGTTTGACATAACACCATTTACGGTTACCGTAACCGGGATGCTCTCCTGTGGATAAGCAGGGGGCAATGGAACCTGCACTTGCAAACTATTGGCGTCTGCGGAAATCACAACAGCGTTTACATTATTGAATGAAACAATATCTTTTGGGGCATCAGGAGAAAAATTATTCCCGGTTATAGTTATTGTAATTAACGGGTTTCCCGCAGCAGGGGAAACAGATAGTATATGTGGGGCAAGAATTGCGTAAGTAAATACCGGGCCGGTTGTAGAATCTTTTCCGTTCATCACAGATACATTTCCAGTCTTGCCATTTACAGGGGCGTAGGCAAGTAATACGCCAATAGTGTTTGGGGCACTACTATCTATAGATGCCTGAACGCCATTGAAATTTACTTTATTATCTGTGGTATGCAGGGAAAAACCTGTTCCATAAATATGAACCGGGGTCCCCGCTGTACCATTTGCGGGAACGATGCTGTCAATGGTTAGCTTTGTATTGTTATAACTGGAATCAAATTGTTTGGCACAGCTTTGCCATAGCATTATAATAAAAAAGATGATGAACAACCTGCTGAATTTAAACGATATAGTGCGCATAGAAATAATGTTTTAAACTTCAATTTGAAATAACTGATTTTATTTTCGTATTGATTTTTCAATACTCCCTATACTCTCTCCGGCAGCAGTAATAGCAGTTATATAATATACATACAACTGCCCCTGAATCACATTCCTGTCTGTGTATTGATTGACCTGGTTTTTTACTGTTGCTATTTTTTTTGCGGATTTTTCGGTTACATTTCGCCGGTAAACAGCATAAGAATCTATGCCTGAAATATCCGCCTGTTCCCATTGAATAGCTACGCCTTCTTTCACAGGCCTTACAAATACCTGCGTTGGTGGTTTTATAAAAATTTTCGAAACATCAGGTGAATACGCAGTGGAAGACAAGCCGCTTTCTATGCCAAATTCATCAATTGCAGAAACCAGGTATTCATATTTATCACCGCTTCGCGAAATGGTATCTTCATAATAGGGTACGGTAATCACACCTTGCACAACTGGCTTTAAATTCAATCTTGTCGCTTCAACTGAGGCAGGCTTGTTTACTGCATATTGCAAAGGATTATTCCCTGTTTTATGTTTGTATAATATATACCCAAGGACTGTGGGATCGTTTTTCTTCACATCCTCCCATTCTATAAATAAGCGATTGCTCCTCACCGTTATTCTTATGCCTCCCGGCGTTAAGGGTTTCTCTTTTCCAAAAGGAAGATGGGCTGAGATTTTTTCTGAAAACGGGCTTTCCTTAGCAGCGATGCTCACAGATTTTACAGCATATACATAATTGGTTTGCCTGCTCAGGTTGGATGTTGTGTCCGTAAACACTGTATCAGTAAGCGATGGGGAAATCACTTCCATTTTTGATTGCAATGAAGTGCCGCGATAAACATAATAGGAATACAGGTCTAAATCGTTTACAGGCTGCCATGCTATGCGTACGCCTTTTTCAGTCGTCTTTACTGAAACACCATACGGCGCATCGGGTATGTGGGCAATTTTTTGCTTAGCTGAACTTACAGCCGTATAAAATTTGTCCCCTTTCTTTTCCTCCCCCAAATGAAGTACGCATAAGCGATAGTAATAAGCAACATGGGGCAACAGCCTGGTGTCTCTGTATGAATTGGCCATTGCACTGATGGTGTCTATAATCACATAATCGCCTCTTGAATCGCGGGAGCGTTGTATTTCTATACCGGTTATCAAAGGATTTGAAGGAAGAGGTTTCCACGACAATAAGATGCTGTTCAAAGTATCAGTTGCTTTGAGTTGGGTTACTACAGGAAGTTTATGAAAATTGGCCGCAACCAAGCTTACTGTATCTGAATTATAAGCCCCTTCATTATTAGCTAAATCTGCCGGACGGATAAAATATTTGTAGGCGCTATTGGCATTTACTTTTTCATTGAAGAAATAATAAATACTGTCATTTTTTTTACTTGCAAGAATCCGTGCAGCTAATTTTTTAAAAATCCCCCTGCCCCCGGTTTGTCTATAAACAGATGCAAAAAAAGGAAAATCGTTATTCAACTTCGCTTTCCATCTGATAGAGATTATGGAATCTGTTGCTTTTGCAACAACAAGTTGCGGCGCATTAAAATCAGGGGATTTACCAATACTAATTGTTGAGGTGAAAGTATTATTAACAGTTCCTGTAACTTGTAATGAATAGATAAACGTTTCCCCTTTTTTATTCTTTACGTCTTCATCAATATAAGCTGTCCCCATCGCAACCCTGAATGGCACACTTAAAACCATCATGCCATAAACCGATAAATCAGGATGGCTTTGAATATATTGCCAAAGGGCGGTTTCAGTGTTTAATTTTAATTGATGTTGCAATTGTTTGGTAATTGTCTCTCCGGTTATTTTTTTGAATGATGAAAAATCTTTTGCCATGCCCGGTAATGGCAATTGCTTAACTACTCCGGTTTTTTGTTCTGTTCTGCTAAGCATGTATTGCGCCCCTTTACTGTCTTTTGAATTGCTGTTAATGCTATTGCTGCCAAAGAGCAAAACCGTACCATTGGCAACATTAAATAGTTGCATCCCCGAATTGGCATTTTTATTTTGCGCATATACGTTTCCGTTATATTGTGCGAAAAGAACAAATAGTATTAATAAAATATTTTTATACATCTTATCTGAGATTTTAATTTTTAAAAACCAATTCCAAAACTGAAACCATTGTTACAATCATATCCTATATTCAGACTTGGGTACACACATATTTTAGCGCCCGATGGAACAACATATTCAGTACAAACCCCGGTAAAGCAATCATCACTGCAACCTGCACCGGCAGTAACTGAAAGGTGTGCGTTCAATTGGGCATTGGCACTAAAACATCCATTTGAATAAGCCACATGCACATTTCCGGCAGCCCCAATATCAATCCCGCCAACGGTGCCAACAACCGGCAGCGATATAGAAGCGCCGCAATCCCAATTTGAGCCAATATCAAAAGAATAATCGTCTGCCCCAATTCCTGCGTTTATACTCAAAAGCACGTTATTTTTATACCACACCGAACCGCTTGCAATTAAAATATCTCCGGTGGCCTCAAAATCAATATCAGATGTTGCCTGCATACTGATTCCTTTCAATACTCCGTTATCTAAAAAATTAGGGTCTATAAAACTTGTGTATTCCGCATACTCAGGATGGTTGTTTACATTCAACCCCCAGCCCGCGGCAATATTTACACGTTCATCAAAAATGTGCAATATTGAAGATTCATATTGTGCTGCTATCATAAAATAAGAATCATTTTTCGCAGCGCTTAATGTAAAGATTGCTGAACCGTTAACCGATACTATTTTTGGTATCAGCGTTATATTTGAATTGATATTGATAGTAAAAAGAGATTTCGGAATATCCAGCACCACAGAAGCATTTGCAACATTAATAGTCATTACATTTAGCGCGCCAGTACCAGTTATCACAGGCCCGTTGGTAACGGTTAAGCTTACACTAATTGTTACGGCAGGCCCTAAACCAGTTACTGCCACATCACCATTGATATTTACCGACCAGCTATGGTCTGACGTATTCAAACTAAATCCACCACCTGGGTTATTCAAAGAAACAATGACGCCAATCGGTATAGAAATATTTGCTTTGAAACTGGCTGATACAGAAATGCCATTGGGAAGTTTATAATAACTGAAGCCAATATTGGCGCCTGGCAAACCTGCGATGGTAATACTTCCGTCTCCGGCAAAACCTTTTTTATCGGGTTGATTTACAAATGTAATATGCGCCGATACTGCAGCAATACCCGCCATATCAAAACTCAACCCGATATCATCCACACTTACAGAACCGCCCGTTCCAAAATGTACACCGCCGGCAGACGCTTTTAAAAATGGAATAGCAGTGAGATTGAAATTGCCGTTCACATCTATGCCAACTCCATTAATGGTATGAAAGCCTACATCAGTTATCTGCACACTTGCCAGCCCAAAAAAATCTTCATTAATATTTGTTTGAACTGTAGCAGCAAATTTTCCATCTGTTTGTACCTGAAAAAACTGAAGCGACATACTCCCAAATAAGGAAGGAAATTGCACAGTGCCTGAACCGCCGATGTAATATACACTGGTTGAGCCTACCTTGCCAAAACTCAATGGTGTACTACCTCCAAGGAATTTCACAATTCCAAACACATCAATACCTGCACCAGGGATTGTAAACGATCCGCCGTACAATTGGTCGGTGGATATAGTAAGATTTGCAAAATCAATTTCAGACGTTTGCGAACCTGGTATTTGCACCTGAACATTGCCACTAATGCTGAACCCATTATCATTAAACGACAATCCGGTTAATGATGCACTCCAACTTGCAATCTGGAATTTTGGTGCAGGATTCATGTTCACAGAAACATTGCTTACATAACCATTAGTTCCAATTGATAAATCCTGTATTTGAATTGTTGTATTACTAATGAGCGGAATATTGTTGAAGTTGATGCTGCCTTTCAAATGCAATCCATCTGATTTGATAGAACTGTTTGCTAAATCAAGCGTTACATTAAACCCATACAAATTAAAACTCTGGCTGCCGCTTCCGCTTATAGATAAACTCGCTGCGGAAAGCTGGCCGCCGCTATTAATAACAGGAATGCTTACCGGCGAAGAAACCGATTGATTTTGGACATATTGTTTTAATGAAGCATCTACATAAGGAGCAATGCCAGAGGGTACAAAGCTTGCATAATCAATAGCAGGCAAACCTTCGATTTGTCCTGCATCGCCTGCTGTGCTTGTTTGTCTCACAACTATTGCAGCGCTGTTGTTGGTTAATTTTAATGGAAGAAAATTAAATGCTTTCAATGCAAGTTCCGTAACATCTGTATTGATGGCACCGTTAACCGGAACAGGGATATTATTTTGAATTACTACTTCTACATTTGAAAAGGGGATTGTTGTTCCGCTTTTTAATTCGAACACTGAATTGTTAGGAAGGCTTACAAATGAGCCGCTTAGTTTTTTATGCGTTGCATCTACATTTACAATATTATCAATCTGCACATTGAACCCAACTAATTTAGTGATGTTGAAACTTGCAGTGGTTAGATTGAAGTTTATTGTTGCACCCGGAGGAGCAAATGTTTGGCCTTTGCCATTATCAGAAACATATCCGGATTTACCCGCCTTCAAAGTATATTCTCCCTTCGGTAAAATGATTGAATAAGAACCATCATTTGCAGAAGTTGCATGTATATAATCAACTCCGTCAGCAATAATATCTGCGCCGCCAATTGCAGTACCATTCGCTTTCACAGTGCCGGTTACTTTTACTCCTTCCTTTAATTGGATGGTGATTTTACTGGTGTCAGTAACACTAACGGTAATGGCTACCTGCTGTGGCGCTAAACTGGAACCAGGACTGGATACATTCAGTAACAAACTACCTGTTGGCCCTTCAATAAAACGCCTTCCGTTTATATCTGTATATTCGGTGGAATCCATACCATCAATTTGTATAGCCGCATTATTAATAGGGTTATTATTATTATCTGTAACGGTTATCAACATACGCCCGGTTTCTTTGGTTAATGCAATAGTGCCCAAATCAAGTGCGCCGGAAGGGTTATCATTTTTATTCAGTATTGAATTAGCAAACGCAGTTGTTGCAATTTTTGCATTGGAAGTAAATCCAAATCCTGAAGGGGAAATTGGATTGCCTTGCGTAACAGATTGTTTGTAGGTAGGAGTAGCTTTCAGGCTTGCAAAATAATTGGTTACCGGGTCAGCTGATTTAATTTGGGTTTGCTTGCCAGTCAATGATATAATTTTCAACACCAGTTTTGTATTGCCGGAAGACAATACCTGAGTTGTAGTATCTAATAAATCCTGATTAATAAAAATAGGGTATCGCACCGTATCATATCCCAATTTATAAATAAGCAAAGTGTCTTTGCCGGCTTCGTGAAAAGTTGCAATGTACCCGTTGGCATCTGTTTGTGCCTCTGAACCACCAGACACCCATTGATATCCGGCATTGATTGGGTTTTGTTTATCATCAACCACTTTGCCGGTAACTGCATACGATTTGAATTTGAAAATTTCATTGACGTTATTAATCTGGATTCCTTTGTCTGGGAAATATGCATTGCTGCTGTCGGTTAACGTAATATTGCTCCCGGGAAGTTTGACAACAATCTTAAGAAAGTTTGTACCGTTTGTAGCTACAGGAATATTGGATATTGAAAAGTTTCCGGATGAATCTGTGATCGCTGTCATCTGTCCATTGTTAAGCGTTACTTTCACGGCATTAACAAGCGCCGAAGGGTTTACAATTTTTTCAAACTTGTTACCACTACCGCCACTGGAAGGATTACTGCCGGTACTGGAAGGCTGATTTGTTTTTATTGTTGCGTTAGAAATATTTTTCCTTACAGCCAGCATTTTTCCGGGAGCAGGTTTATTGTTTGTTGAACCTGATAATTGCGAAACTTGTTTTACTCCATTATTGTTTACAATCGTTTCGGCAAGTATTACATGATTATTGACATGCGTTGCTTTGTTATAAGCATCATCAGTCAGATAAAGCGTAACAAGTGCGCCTGGTATAAATTGTTTCATGCCACTCTGTTCAAGCACTTTCGATACACTTCCACTTAATGTGTTAGGCATTGTACTTAACTGATAAACCTGTTCTACGGTTTGAGGATAAGTAAGATTTGTATTCGTAGTGGTGGCGCTAAGGCTTGTATTATATGTTGAATAACGTGTCGCATTCACTACCACTTTATATTCATCATCACTTCCGCTACTGTAAAATAAACGTGTCGCTGTATAACCATCGTCCACTGTATCTATCGGTATGTACTGTTGCCCATCAATAGTTTCTGCTGCGCGATTGTTCACATTCAAATCGCCTTCTGTTTTTAATGCGGGATTGGTATTGTAAAAATCTGCGCGGCGATAAATTTTTACTGTCGCATTTACGATTTCGGTATCACCGCTATTTAATGCAAATGGAATAAAGCGGTATGTATTTGCCAAAGCTTTTAGTTCCCCTAAATCATAATTAGTTGCGTTAGCCGGTAAAGAAAATGAATAGCCGGGCATGGAGAAATAATTGTTCTGCACACTAACAGAATATTTATATCCTTTGCTATTGTCGAATGTTGCCGGTGGAACAAATGCAAGTTGAAAATTTCCATCAGCATCAGTTACAGCTGCGCCTACTAATATGGGTTGAGAAGATGATGAAAGATTTGTAGTATCTGTTGCCATTACTTTAATAATGGTATTTGCCAAAGGATGCGATTGAGAACCGTAATCATTAAAATATGCAGGGTTGCTTGTATTGCTTGCGAGGTTGAATCCACCACCAATTACACTTATCGCATGAGGTGAAAATTTAGTAAGCTGGCTTGATGTAGATGGAACAATTGGCGCAGTTGGCTGCACCGATTTTAATGATGCCAATTTAAAAACTGCGTTATTACTGCTTTCGCCGGAAAGTGCCATGGATGCAGGCTTTACAGCAGCAACAAAACTCGGGTCGCTTAATGCCGCGCCCACTATTATATTGGAATTTGCTGAACCAATTTTTTCAGAAAATATTTTGCTGGATATTGGTACGTAAGCTGTTCTTGCAAGAGGCGCAACCTCTTCTGATTTTCTGTAATACCAGTTAATAGTTCCTTTAATAGTTACCGATGGAATATTGCTGTTGCCATTATTTGTATTGGTTGCTGCTACTCCGTTTGCTCCGGTTGTATCTGCAGGTTGACCGTAAATAAAACTTGTTACTTCACTTCTTCCACCATTACGAAATGTTACTGAATTAAATGGGTCTTTAGCAATTATCATCAGCGCATATCTTCTGCCCGGAGTGAGCGATGGCATTGACTGTCCGTATAATAATAAATTACTTCCATTGACAGTTTGCTGAAAAAACGGCGGCGTAGTTGCAGTATTAATCGCATCATTCGGATTTCGGTTATCCAATATTTCTACCATCTCAACTGTATATTGTGTAGATGGCGGGGAGCCTGCGGGTGTTGACCATGTGATCACAAAGTTCTGCGTTGTCTGCGCAGATATTGCTTGCTCATTAAATGGAGAAATAATGTATGGAGGTTCTACACTACTAATTGGAAATACATTGCTGCAACCCATCGGCTCAGTTTCCGATAAGGGCTGGTTGGTATTATAATTAAACGCCTGCACACAAACCTGGTAATTGCCTTCAGGCAAACCATTTCCCCGTATTACCTGGTCTCTCGTAATGCCGCTAAAAACAAGCTGGTTATAATCAAATAACTGGCTTATGTCACTTCCATTTAGGTTGAGCGTTTGCCCTGCACCAAGATGAATTGGAGAAGGGCTTTTGTATTGAGGATTCACGCGAAGCACTATTCCATTATCGCCGGTAATAGTTCCTCTTAACTGAATATCCTGCGCAAGATTGCTAACATTATGAACCAATATTAATACTTGTTGCGGGCGGGATGCATAATCTGTAACCTTGCTTGGGTATGGCGGAAGGATACTTATCTTAATATCAACCTGCGCTGAAATATGTGTACAGCATAGAATCATTAATAAGATGGTTATTAAAAATATTTTCCGGTATAAGAAATTTTCTTTCATAATAAAAAAATTTAAAAGCTATACGTATAAGCAAGTTCGCCTCGCAGCTCGCTGAAAGCAGGAGCCGAAGCCATATTTTTAGGTTTATTGGATGTATAAAAAATCAATGCTGTAAAGCTTTGCCTTTTCAGAAATTTATATTGCAGGTTGGCAGATGCATTAATGGTATTATCAAGGTTGCCATTCTGTGTGCCAAAAAAATAACCTCCACTTGCTACGATTAAAAAAGAAGATTTGAAAAGAGTTTTATTAAACCCCAGTGTTGCGCCTTTGTTTTTATCCGCAGTACCGGGAGCTTCTGCATCGGTGTAGCTTACGTTGGCATATACAGAGAATTTTCCAGGTATATTACCATAAGTATAATTGAAATAAAATTGTTTATAATTAACGTTACGGCTTATAGCATTTTGTGAAAAATAATTATTGAAATCGTTCATCTGCATCAGGTTGGCAGATAAAACCATTGTATGTGAAGTTGTCGTACCCAAAATGGTATAGCGCGGGCTGACTGAAAGATTTTGTGTTGTTTGCACGATCTTTATCGAATCAGAAAAGCGGATGGTTTGTGGCTGCTGGTTGTTGGAGAAATTAGTAAAGTTAATATCCAATCCAAATTGTTTAGTTACATCAGCGCTCAACATAGCAGTGCCAATTATTTTTTTTGAAGTAGCTTCTTTCTGGTGTTGCAAATTATCGTGCTGAAATCCTATGCTTCCATTAAACCGTAATTTATTTTTGAACAAATGAAAACCGGGCGCAAATGAATAACTCTCCAGGTCATTGTTGAAAAAATAGGAGCCCATAGATTGAAAGCCCGGATCAATGCGCTGGTACTCAAATTTAAGCGTATATGATTTTGCTTTGTACCCAATCGCACCTGTAATAGCGGTGTTCAGTTCACTGGTGCCATTTACTATTGCAAATGATTTTATTTTTTTAATTAAAGGATCATCAACAGAATCCAGGCTAATCGGAGAGTTGATATCACGCGTGTACAAACTGGTACCAACATCACCTTGCAGAAAAATGTTTTTCCATAATGTTAGCCTTGCGCTTATTGCTACCACCGTATTCGCCGCCGGCAACACACTTAAAGAATCTAAAATATTTTTTCCAACTTTTATACTTGTTGTATCATCTTTTCCTTTCAGAAAACTAATATCAATAAAATTATTCTGCGTGCCATATCCTATTTTAGCAGCAATTGCTTTTCGTGTAAAGGAAACCGGTACCAGGCTTAATGTAGTTGTGTCTAAAGTTGTAGCGCGATTTAATCTTCCATACATAAAACCAAACCTGAATTTGCCGGGTGTTAGTTCTACACCTGCACCATACATAGTGTATCCTGCAAGAGTATAAGGCGAAAAATTTATATTGCGATAACCCAGGTGAACGGTGATCCATTTGTAATGCGGGCTGATTCCAAATTGGTTAAAAGGCTGGCGGAAAGACCGATCCTGTTCGCTGATACTGAAACTCGCAGGCATAGAAATACCATATACATTTAAATTAATGTTGCCGAAAAAAATATAGGAAAATGGAACCCTGTCCGCTGTAGTGCCGGAAGTATTGTCATATATACCGCGCAACTGCACTGAGCCGTTTGCAGCAAAAGGTTTAAGGGCATGAAGGTTGCCCAGATCCTGTGCACTTGCAGCCGATGCAATCAAGAAACATGCGATGATGAATGAGATATGAATTTTGGTTTGCATAAACTCTTTATTTCATTTATAGAAAGCAGATTATTTTTTATATTTTTTTGCCATTTCAAAAATGTATTCAATAAAATAATTGTATTTGGTTAAAGTGTGTGCCGCAAAACCAGGCATTAAAGTATTATCAATTCATAATTTTTTTTAAAATAGGAATCAGGTTTAAAAGTACGTTTGCTGCAACCTCACCTCTGAAATTAACCGACAAACGGAATCTAATAACCGACAGAAAATAACTGGTAAACAGAAGAGTTATTTTTCCGTAGCGGTTTTGTTTTTCTTCAAAGCCCTTTTTTTATTGACGATATATAAAATGATGCAAATCGTCGCAACGATCAGAATGATCAGGCCAATAAGTAATTGTTTGCTGATTTGATCGCCTGAACTTGTAGTAAGACTGAGATTATCAAAATATCCGTCATTATCTGCGCCGTTGCGCCGCTGTGCTATTAATTGAATTTGTATGAACCGGGTAGATGCAGGTGCGATAAAAGTATCCTTGACCTGCTGCCACTTACTAACAGATGAAATCGTATCGGTCGAAAAAAAATACAGTGGTTTACTTCCCTTATCCTTTAAACATGCAATCGTGATTTGGCACTGATCGGGAGGATCCTGGGGGAAAACCTGCACAAAACCGCTGAATATAAATTGTTGCTTGTTCTTATCAATCAATGTTGAATATTTTCCTACATCAATTGACTGGCTTAAAATTCCCGATAGATCGTCTCCTTCAAAAAAAAGATATTTCCCATCTTTTGCCCAGGCATATTTGTTATGTGAAATCGAATCTCCTTCCACCGACCTCCAGTGGCCACTAACATTTATCCACCCCCCGGGTGTGCTGTCATATCGTGGCAATTCAGCGCTTCCGTTGACGATGAGGTTTCCTGAATGGTTTGAATTGCATGCCGCTAATGTTACAAGCAAACAGATGTAAATTATCTTTTTCATTTTGTGAGGAATGTTTTATTTAGCATTTGCCGGATTGGAAGTTTTGTCTTTCTTACAAGATGAAATTCCTGTAAATAGAATTAAGGAAATTGAAATAGCTTCTAATATTCTTTTCATAGTTTTTATTTTAAGAAGTGATTTTCATTTTTATAATTTTATTATTTGATTGGCTGGTGAATTGTTCTGAATGATATAATTTTTTAGCCTTCGTGGGTGTTTCTTTTTCGAAGCTATCTATTGCGCCGCCGTCTGGTCTCCTGACCAACGGCACTAAATACTTCAGGAACCTTTGTTTTATTTTCATTCATCTGATAGGTTTTTTAGCATTTGCCGGATTGGAAGTTTTGTCTTTCTTACAAGATGAAATTCCTGTAAATAGAATTAAGGAAATTGAAATAGCTTCTAATATTCTTTTCATAGTTTTTATTTTAAGAAGTGATTTAAGTGATTTTCATTTTTATAATTTTATTATTTGATTGGCTGGTGAATTGTTCTGAATGATATAATTGTTTTCATAGAGCAGAGATTGAAAAAGGAATATCAAAATTTCCTTCGTTTACTGTAAGCTTACTGTTACATGTATTTCCCCTCTCCATTTATACAGGTTCATTGAATCTCCTCAATGAGCATCCGGGTTAACGGGGATATCAAATTTTCCATCAGTTATAGTAAGCTCGCTTTTCCCTGTGCCTGTACTCTCTGCTAATTTTACCTGTCCTGAAAATGTACCCGAAACACGTGTTGAAGAAATGTTTGTAACTGTAACACTGAAACTTTCATTGGCATACACAACATATTCATATTTATCACTTTCTCCTGAAGCTAAAAATAATTGTACGTTGAAGTTATCTTCATCAGCAGTAAGAGCTACTGTACCGCTTTTACCGGGTATTGCAAACCGCAATGAATGAGGGACTGTTTCTGCATTCTCTTTATAGGCATCGTTCAGAAAAAATGATATCTTGTTACCATTAGCAGATTTTGTTACAGCAGCCACATTACTCATCATCAGTGCATCTACTTCGCCGCCTGAAATTTTTGTACCATCTAAATTGTAGGAAAAAACGGCATCGCCTGTTGAAGAAGACGAAGGGGCATTTAGTGGTTCAGATTTATTGTTTGTAGCATCAGCCTTATTGCTGTTGCAGGAGGCGAATGATGCTATTAAAAAAATCGATGTTGCAAAAAGTAAATATTTCATAATTTTAGTTTTAACAAGAAGTTTGTGAATGATAGTGAGGACGCAGCCACGGAAGGATAAAAATCAGCTTTTTCATTTTTACATTTTTTCATTTTTACTATTTGATTGGTTAGTAAATTAATCTGAATGATATAATTGTTTTCTTTGAGCAGAGATTGAAAGAGGAATATTAAATTTTTGTTCGTTTACTGTCCTTCTATAAAAGCGCAACTATTTTTAAAATTGATACTTTCTTTTTCATAGCATATATTCTTATTCTTCACTCTTTAGCTTAAAAGAAAAACTGATGTGATGTTCAATACTTGAGCTTGCATCGCCTATGTGAGTTTTTCCGTTGCCTTCAATCGACAAATTATTTTTTGCATCTGTTCTTACATTAAAATCATGATTTTGGCTGATTACTTTTCCCAACGTAAGCTTTACGGGTTGTATCGGATAATTTACCCTGTTAACTAATGGAATGCCTGCTGCTATTACTACATAGCCGTATATATAACTTACAATGGGGCCAAAATCAATAAGCGCATTGTTTACATAAATGGTGATTTTCTGCTGGTCTACATTATAATCTGCATCAATCGGAATGTTGAAGCAGGCAGGTGTAGCAATTGACCTGGCAACGGCCCCAAACCCAATGTCTTTATCTGCCGATGCTGCCGAAAAGGGGATAGCAATCGGTTTATGAAGGCAAATGGAATAGAATTTTGTTAGTCCTTCTCTACCTTTCATGGCATCTTTATAATCATCTATCTCCTGAGCATTTTGATAAATAGTGAAATTGGTTGCATTGCCTTCTATATTTCCTTTCATTTTTATAATATTGCCGCCTGCGTTATTTTTTGGATAACGAAGATTGATAATGGCTTCTGTAGTGTATGTATAATCCCACCATACATCGTTCGATTTATTGCGATAGGTACATTGATATTTTTGATTGAGGTCGCCGCTCATTACGGCGCAATATTTTTTTAATAATAAATCAGAACACATTTGTACTATATCTCCTCCAAAAGATGCAAAGCTGAAATTTGCTTCAAGAGGTTTAGTATCCTCTACTGCAACTAAAAATAATGATGCGCATTCCGTTGCTGCTTTTTTTCCGACATCGCTTCCGCCAGTGACAACTCCACCGGCATACCCTCCGATATTAGAGTACACTTTACTGTTAGCAAGGTTTACCAATGTCTTTCCAAACTTTGCTTCAAAACTCATAAACGTTGAAAACGCGGCGCAAGCTTCGCTTACCATTACCAGGTATTCGCAAACACTATTATCATACGATTTATGGTCGGTTGCTGCTATTGCCTGTTCTACCTGGTTGGTCTGTGTAGATATTTCGTCCGTCATATCTGAAATATTTTGCAACACAGGGGAAGGCAGGACTCCATATTTTTTTTGTACCACCATTAATCCTTTTCCCGCATTACCTACATCAGCTAATTGTTTAATTACTTTATCTTTTTTATCAGTAAAATCATCCATCTTTTTTTGCAAAGCATCCGCATCCGTTCCTGTAATCGTTGTTTTTACTTTATCAATATCTTCTTTAAGTTTATCATAAGCTGTGGTTAAGCTGGTCTTTAAAGGCTCTACTACCGAGTCTATATCCTCCGGTTTATATACGCCCAAGTCTCTGCTAACTGTATTTTTACCATCGCTGCTTTTTGCAGTAACGATGTAGCTATCATCAGTGTTTAATTGCCATATAGTTGAGTAAGCGCCGCTTGTATCAAGCAGAAGTGTCCTGCTTTCTTTGCGGGAACCGTCTGCTGCCGCTATAGTTACTGTAACCGAGTTAAAGTTTTTATATTTTACACTTGAGCCTGTTATTTGCACAGCACCTGTTGCAATTATTCTATCTGATGAAAGGTTTAAACTGATAAAACTTCCATCCGAATTGTAAGGATTGTTTTGGGGTGCTGTACTGCTGCTATTGTTATTGTTTGCGGTTGTGCTTTGCGTTTGTGTATTGTTGCCACCAGGTTTTGTAGTATCGGCAACGGTGGCCGTATTGCTGCTATTGGATGAAGTGGTGGTTCCTTTCGATTTTGTTTTACCTGCACCTTCTATTTTATCTATTGTTTTATTAGTAGCATTTGCTGCTTTATTATTTACATTTTGTGTGGCCGTATTCTTAACAGTGTTTAAAATATTTTTTAAAAACTGTGCTTGTAAAAGGTTTGGAGAAGCAATTATAAAACTGCCTGTCATCAATGTAAAAAAGAGATATTTTTTCCCTATATAATTATTCATATTTCTTTGTTTAAATTATACAGCTAAAGTAAAAATGGTATAAAAGGATGAGTAAAATAACCGATGAACGTATCTTTAAAATCGTCAGAAAATTATTTAATTCTTTCACCCTGTATCTTTTTTGAATTTCTTTTTTTCCAAATGAAGATCAGCACGGCAATTATAATGATGGCGGCAACAATGATAATCCACCACGGAAAGTGTGAAGGTTTTTTTGCAGTGAGCACAAAATTTTTACCAGGAAAAATTTGCATTTCAAATTGTCGCTCTGAATTGAAGGTTGCCAACCTTGGAAATGGGTACTCTCAAGCTAAAACGAACTTATTGAAGGTTGGCAACCTTAGCGACAATCTGAAATGAACTCTTAGAAAATCAAAGAATATTTTTTTGTAGTTTTTTTTAATTAGTTTTAATAAAGAGTTTTAACTCTATGCCATTATGAACATAACTGATCTCCATCTTAAATATGTAATTATAGACGATGAAGAAATAGACAGAATAGTTATAGAGACAGAAGCTGCAAAATTTCCCTTCCTGCAAAAAACAGCTTCCTGCGAAAATGCCCTTGAAGCGCTGGAAATAATTAAACAGTCAAATCCTGAAATTATTTTTCTGGATATTGAAATGCCTGGCATAAGTGGCATTGAGCTGATTCGCAGAAAGATAACAGATACGGCACTTCCTGTATTTATTACATCACACCCCGAGTTTGCTTTGGAAAGTTATGAACTGGATGCATTTGATTATTTGCTAAAACCTGTTTCTTCTGAACGCTTTGCCAGGTGCGCTTTCCGCCTTCGTGATTTTTTTCAGATGAGGACAAAATCTTTTGCTTTTGATACCGGGCAGGAAACCAATTTTATAATTATAAAACAAGGACATGATAAGTATAAAATTGCCATAAATGATATTTTATATCTCGAAGCCATGCGTGATTATACGAGAATTACCACAGCTGCAAAGCAATATTTGGTCTTAACTACCTTAAGTGGCATTATTGAAAAATTACCACCAGATATTTTTATTCGTATCCATCGAAGCTATGTAGTAAACCGGCATAAAATAGATGCTGTTCAAAAAAATAAAATAAATATTCAATCCTATGAACTACCGATAGGGAAACTATATAAATTTGCATTGGACTTTCCTGGTTAATAAGTTGATTTTTTAGCACACTAATTTTTGCTTCACCTTTTCAATATTGAACAAAATGAGGAAATTTTTTTTCATGCTGGTTCTGCTATTAACTATTACAACAGGTATTCTTCATGCACAAGCTCCAGACTTATCAAAAATTCCTGATGACAAAGGAAAAATAAAAGCTTTACTGGATTATTGTAGCGAATTACGGCTCAATAAAAATAGCGACCCGAATAATTATATAAAGTTGCAGCAAGCAGGATTAAGTGGCTTACAATTATTGAAAGCAGATGATGCACAAGACCGCGCAAGCCTTTCTCAATATGCTGCCTTGGGATATTATTACCAGATAAAATTCGACAGCGCACAATATTTTTTTTACCAAAGCCTGCATAATGCGCAGCAGGCAAAATCAGCCAAACTCATTGCAGCAGCGAGTGAAGCCCTGATGAGTATCAATTTTCAATTGCAACAACCGGATAAAGTTGAGGAATGTAAAAACATACTTCAATCTATCGCCGATACTACAAAGAATACAGCCATTCTTCAGGATATATATTCAGCTTTCGGGAGTTATTACCAGCAAAAATCATTTTTCAGTACGGCACAGGATTATTATATCAAGAGCATCCAGATACGCGAAAAAGAAGTAGATACTGCTCAAGACCCAAAAGAAAGATTCGATTATGCGATCCAATGCGACCAACTTTCAAAACTCTACCTTAATACAAATATGCCTGACAAAAGCATAGAAGCATTAAGGCAGGGTGAGCGTTTTGCTGACATATCGCCCCTGGTTAAAAATCGTTTATTAAGTTCTTTTGTAGAAGCATTTGCTACATCCGGCAATATTAATTCTGCCTTGTATTATAATAACCAACTGGAAACAAATGCCAAAAATGAATCGCCCTTTTCTTCTGAAATTGTTTCTTCCAATCTAAATATTGCCATATATTATATCGGTCATAAGCAATATGAAAAAGCACTTCCGTATCTGAACAGAGGAGTGGGCATTGCAGCAAAAACCCAATCGCCATTATTAATATTTCAGGGGCAAATGATCAAAGGGCAATACCTTGAAGAAACCGGAAGTTATGAACCTGCCATCGCATTATTAACGCAATCGCTGCCTATTGCCCAACAACTCGACAAACAACTTTATGCTAATATTTTAAAGTCAATGGCTCTTTCTTACAAAGGCATGGGCAACACAAAGAATGCTTTACAATATTATGAACAATATGCACAATTGCAGGATACACTCACCAAAGAAAAAGTGTCGAGAACATTTGCTGATCTGGAAACCCACTACCAAACTAACGAAAAAGAAATTAGGATTGTATCTCTCAACCAGAAAAATGAATTAGACAGGTTGGAAATCAAACAAGCTTCCAACACAAGGACCATATTGATTTTGGGATTAATCAGTCTTGGTATTTTTTCATTGCTCCTTTATTTTATTTACCGCAATAAAGAGAAATTGAATAAAATATTAAATCAGCGAAACACTCAACTTGATGAATTGAATAATCAACTTTCTGTTGCCAATGAAACCAAAGCAAAATTATTTGGAGTCATCAGCCACGATCTAAGAACGCCGGTAAGTAAGATTGTAAACCTGTTGCACTTACATAAAGAAAATGCACAAAATGCGAACGAGCAGGTACGCAACCAATATGTAGAAAGAATCAATAAGGCTTCGGAGAATGTATTGGAAACCATGGAAGATTTATTATTATGGAGCAAAAGCCAGATGCAGAATTTTGTTCCTCAATTTAAAGAAGTGAAAATATTACCTTTAATAACACAGGAAATGGCTCTTTTCGAAGAGCAAATCAAAGAAAAAAATTTGGAGATAAATACAAAAGTTAGCCCTGATATTTATCGAAACACAGATGAAAATTTCTTATCGGTTATACTAAGAAATTTAATACAGAATTCTATCAACCAATGTAATAATAAAGCTGCCATTATTATTCAGGCAGATGTAAATACGATTTCAATTACCAATCCTGCCAACAAAATAAACATAGATGATTTGAATTCTATAATGCAAAAAACGCAGGTAAGCAGTAATCAATCAGGATTAGGTTTGCAAATAGTAAAAGATTTGGCAACAAGGATTGGCGTTAAAATATTTTATGAACATCAGGAAGAAAATAGTGTGAGCGCAGTTTTGAGATGGAGTTGAAAATTAATTTTTGTGATTTTTAAAAGATGCTTATAGTAAAGAAACAAATAATAGGATTTCTATTTTAAAAATACACTGAACATCTCATTTTCACATCTTCAAATTTTCACATCTCCAAATTAGCAAAATTGGCACAGTTAAAGTTTATTGGTAACTTCGGGCTCATAATCTTTTTAAATAAACTTTTCATAGTATGAGCGCAATAGTTTTGAAAACCGCAAACAGAGCTACATTAGTTCCCCGGTCAAAAGTAAGAAATGTTGTTGCTGCCGTTTATGCAGAAAGAAATGGTTCGATTTCTAAAAAAGACCTTCGTCCTTTAATAAAAGTGACCAAAAGAAATTCCAAAATTGCTTCTGCTAAAAAAAGTGAATAACAATAAATGGCTGCTTCCGGATACAACGATCACATATTTATCAATTGCCCTTTCGATGAAGACTACATGCCTTTGCTGCAGGCAATCATCTATTCTATTTACAGGTGCGGCTTCATACCACAATGTGCATTAGGAGAAGATAATGCAAGCGACATACGTTTAGATAAAATTATCCGTTGCACAAAAAATTGCAGATATGGTATCCACGATATTTCCAGGATAGAAGTAAATACAAATGGCTTTCCAAGGTTCAACATGCCATTTGAACTTGGCATTTTTTTCGGTGCAAAACAATTCGGCAATAAGCAACAACAAAATAAAAACGCACTTATTTTTGAAAAAACAAAATATACCTATCAACAGTATATTTCTGATTTGAATGGTATAGATACCAAAGCTCATGCTAATAATCCCCAAATAGTTATAAGAAATATAAGAGATTGGTTAGTGTCTGCTTCAAAGAGGAGCACAATTCCTGGATATAATATTATCTTAAAAGAATATAATATTTTATAGGATTAGGTAGAATAGTCGCAATCGTGCTATGCTTTTAATTGCGCCGGGTTTAAACCCGGTGTTTAAAGAAATCTTTATTCGGCTTTAGCCTAAAACTCTTATAAGAATTTGGCTAAAGCCTGTCAATTCTTATTAATATTGTCCACATGCTAAAGCAAGTGGCAATTCATTTGAAAATCATATCCTTCTAAATTTAATTCCATAAAAGATTTGCGCTTAATCTACCTAATCCTAAATATTTTTATTGAAAAACTCCCGGAAATTATTACAAAATTAGGACTGAACGTAAATGATATTCCGTTTAATGACTTTTGCCAGATTGTTGAAGAAGCAGTAAGAGAAAAAATTTAGTTAAGAGAGTGAGCGTTATAATCTATAGAAACTTTGGTTTCTGAATTTACAGCAAACAAACAAATAATCTGAATTCCCATATTTTTTTACACACGTTTCCCCATTATCAAATTAGCTAATCAGCATATCAGCTAATTATCACATCAAACCAAACTTTCTTTTTATCATTCCAATCGCCATTATAATTAATCGTAAGTTCTTCATCCGGTTTTATTTCCCTTACTGTTTTTATTTGAATGGTTTCTTCCAGAAAATCCATAAAATATTCGCAATTACTGGTATAGCTGTGATTATAAATGGGCACAAAGCCTAATGCCATACAGCATTGATCTTTATTATTTCCCCATGCAAAAATATAATCATGCAGCAAGGTTTTATCGAGAAGCAGCCTGTCTTCAGCGTTCATTACTATTACCGGTGATTCTTCAATAAGCATATTGGCCGCAATTTTTTCATTTGTAAATACGCCCCTACCCTTTCCGGTTGTTTTTTTTATATACAAATATTTTTTGATCATACAATTAAGCTATTTTCTAAAGATAAAATAAATTAATTTGCGCCCTTATCTGAAAGAAACAATTCAAATGACAGAAGAAGAAATTTCAGTGCAGGAAAAATATGAAGAAATCCTGGAAACAGGCAATGACGCTGTAATCAGCGAATTTCTCAATCAACAGAACATCAGTGATGTGGCTGAACTCATTTATGAAAACGAAACTAAAGAGATAGAAATTTTTCTTCAACTTTCCATGCCTCGTGCGTTAGCCCTTTTTAAGATATTAGAACATCCCACCCAAAAAAGAATTATAAAAAACCTGCCTCCTACCAAGAGTGCAGAAATACTAAATGAGATGCAGCCGGATGACAGGACGTCTTTTTTTGAAGATCTTCCTAATGAGGTAGTAAGAGAATTAATAAAAACATTGGTTCCTGAAGAAAGAAAAATTACCCTTTCATTACTCGGTTATCCTGAAAACAGTGTTGGCCGTTTGATGACCCCGGATTATATATATGTTTATGAATACAATACTGTGGCAGAAGTTTTAAATATTATCCGGGGAATAGGTAAAAATACCGAAACCATTGATGTGATATATGTCATTAATAATCGTGGCGAATTATTAGACGACCTCAGGATCAGGGAATTTATCCTGGCTTTGCCGGAAAAGAAAGTAAGTGAAATGATGGATGGCCGCTTTATAGAATTAAATGTAAATGATGACCAGGAAACGGCCAGTGAAGTTTTTAAAATGAATAATCGGGTAGCCCTTCCCGTTGTAGATGATTATAATGTACTGCTTGGTATTGTCACTATTGACGATGTATTGTGGGTAGCTGCAGAGGAGTTCAGTGAAGATGTTCAGAAGATAGGTGGTGCGGAAGCATTGGACATGCCTTACCTTGAAACTCCTTTTTTTCATCTCGTTAAAAAAAGAGTGGGTTGGCTCACCATACTTTTTTTTGGTGAAATGCTTACTGCTACTGCGATGGCATTTTATAATGATGAGATGGCCAAAGTAATCATTCTTACTAATTTTATTCCGCTTATTATCAGCACCGGAGGTAATAGCGGCACACAGGCTTCCACTTTGGTTATCCAGGCAATGGCACTTGGTGAAGTGAAACTTTCAGACTGGTGGCGTGTGATGCGTCGTGAAATTTTATCCGGATTGATGCTGGGTGTCATGTTGGGCTGTATTGGTTTTTTAAGAATCAGTTTATGGAGTTTTGCGATGCATCATGGGATTGGGAAGGATATTTATGGAGAGCATTGGGCATTACTTGCACTCACTGTATGGCTTTCATTGATTGGAGTGGTACTTTGGGGCTCGTTAATTGGCAGCATGCTCCCGATATTATTAAAAAGGTTAGGCGCTGACCCTGCTTCTTCCTCTGCTCCTTTTGTAGCAACTTTAGTGGATGTTACCGGTCTTATCATCTTCTTTAATGTTGCGCTGCTGGTTTTAAAAGGGACCTTACTTTAAATAGCTAAATATAAATGGCAATCCTAAAATAAATTATTCTTACCTACTGAAAATTGTCGTTCACCGAAAAGTAATATTCTCTAAAAATGATTTCAGTTTATTTTTGCTGCCTGAATTTTATTTTTTTATATAAAGAATTAAATAAAATTTACATGGCCTTTTAGTCTCAGACTGAATTATAGTACATATAAATTTTATAGAAAAAAAGAGGAATGATGCCGAAAGAAAAAAAACAGAAAGAAAAAAAACCTAATCTATTCAAAATCCTGAAACCTTATTCAGGTATGGTCAGTGCGCTGTTGTTTTTTGCGTTATTAAGCAACGGGCTCAACCTGCTGATCCCAAAAATTATTCAGTTCGGTATTGACGATTTTTCTAAAGGAACTTTTAGTATGGAAAAAATCGTTACCTGGTTTTCAATTGCTGCAGGTCTCATATTTATTTTCACTTATATTCAAAGCATACTCCAGACATTTGCTTCAGAAAAAGTAGCCCGCGATATGCGGGAAAAATTGGCTTCGAAAATTTCACAGCAGGATTATTTATACATCCAGGATACCACGCCTGGAAGGCTTCTTACCAATCTTACCTCTGATGTGGATGCCATAAAAATGTTTGTATCACAGGCTATTGTTTCCATTGTTTCATCAATAATTTTAATTGTTGGCGCGAGTATTTTATTGCTGAATATCAAATGGAGATTGGGTTTGATTGTTTTATTGATTATTCCCATAATTGGATTTACATTTTTTATTGTTTTAAAAAAAGTAAAAACACTTTTCAGGAAGACACAGGAAGTAATTGACTGGCTCAATAAAGTCATTAATGAAAGTATCCTGGGCGCAGCATTGATAAGAGTACTCAATGCACAGTTTACAGAGTACAATAAATTTATGGATGCCAGCGGCGAAGCAAAAAATTTAGGCCTTTCAATCCTTCGCTTATTTGCAACTCTTATTCCTGTCATCGTATTAACGTCCAATTTAGGCCGCCTGGCAGTACTTGCTATAGGAGGACATTTTGTTATCAACAGCAGCATGACGCTGGGAGAGTTTGCAGCCTTCAACAGTTATATTGCCATTTTGATTTTTCCAATTATTATTATTGGTTTTATGAGTAATGTGATCGCGCGCGCTTCCGCTTCTTACCAACGTATCCATCGTACGCTTGAAACCCCTGATTTTGTTGATAAAGGAACAGTAAACAAACAATTAGCCGGAAATATTAAATTAGAAAATGTAAGTGTTTACTATGGAGAAAATCCTGCTTTGAAAAATATTTCATTTAATATTAAAGCTGGAACAAGAACCGCCATCATTGGCCCTACGGCAGCAGGGAAAACACAATTACTTTATTTACTTACCACACTTTTGAAACCTAAAGAAGGAGCTATTTTTTACGACAATATTAATATTACGGAATACAATACCGGCGCCCTCCTAAGCCAGATAGGGCTTGTATTCCAGGACAGTATTATTTTCAATATGACACTTCGTGAAAACATTGCCTTTAATTCTGAAGTAACAGAAGAGGATCTGCAAAAAGCCATTAGAACTGCTGAATTATATGATTTTATAAATACTCTTCCGAAGGGTTTGGAAACGATTGTTTCTGAGCGTGGCACCAGTCTTTCGGGCGGACAAAAACAACGTATTATGCTGGCCCGTGCCTTGGCCATCAATCCAGGAATTTTATTGCTTGATGATTTCACAGCAAGAGTGGATACGCTTACTGAACAAAAAATATCAGATAATGTAAAGAAAAATTATCCGGGAATCACGCTGGTTTCGGTAACGCAGAAAATAGATCCGATAAAAGATTATGACCAGATTATCGTGATCATGGAAGGAGAATTATTAGCCAGAGGAAAGCATGATTTGTTAATGCAAAATTCTCCGGAATATGTGCAAATTTATCAGTCACAAAAAAGTACAACTGATATAGAGGTTGCATAAATAGTCAACATTAAAAAAGAACTTTTGATTTAGAAATAAATGAATTACAATCTTAACATAGAACACAAAACTTCCACGAAAGCGGCACTAAAAAAAATGCTGCAATTCATGAAGGAAGAAAAGCGAAATTTGATTATTGCTTTTATTGTAATGGCGCTCAATTCGGGTATTGCAATGCTTACGCCGTACTTGATTGGTTACACCATTGACCATTATATCCAAACAAAATTATACCGTGGCTTACTTACATTTTCCGGAATTTTATTAGGGCTTTTTATTATTTCGTCAGCTACGGATTATTTGCAGACAAAAATAATGGGAAGCATAGGTCAGCGGATGTTGTATAGCCTTCGCAACGCAGTTTTCAACAAAATACAAAGTTTACCCGTCGCATTTTTTAATCAAAATAAAGCGGGCGACCTGATCTCAAGAATTAATAATGATACTGACAGGGTGAACCAGTTTTTTTCTCAATCTCTTTTGCAATTTGTTGACAGTATTTTCACAATGTTGGGCGCGGCAATATTTTTGTTGGCAATTCATGTAGAGTTAGGTGCGGCAGCACTATTACCCGCAGTATTTATTTTACTTTTTGTAAAAATAATTTCTCCGTTAGTGAAAAAAAAGAATGCCGCGAGCCTGAAAAGTACCGGTGGATTGAGCGCAGAAATACAGGAAAGCATTGGAAATTTTAAGACCATCATTGCTTTTAACAGAAGAGATTATTTCAGGAATAAGTTTAATGCTGCCAATTCAATCAATTACAAAGCTGCTGTGGGCGCTGGTTTGGTAAATACGGTTTTCATTCCTGTATTTACGTTTTTTTCCAATATCGCACAACTGATCGTTCTTGCTTTTGGTATTTATTTAATTTCAATCGGTAATTTTTCGATAGGCTTATTGATCAGTTTCATCGCTTACGTAACCTATTTTTATCAGCCTCTGAGACAGCTTGCCACACTCTGGGCAAGTTTTCAAACCGCTATGGCGGCATGGGACAGGATTTCAATTATTTTAAACCTGGAGTCGGATCTTCCACAAAAAACAGAAATTTCTTCAGGCAATATATCCCGCGCGTCATTATTAACTTTCCGTCATGTTTCTTTTCAATATCCGGGAGGTAAGAAAGTATTGCACGATATTAATTTCAAACTGGAACAAGGAAGAACCTATGCATTCGTAGGACCCACCGGTGGCGGAAAAACAACCACGGCTTCGTTAATTGCACGTTTGTATGACCCCACCGAAGGCGAAGTTTTTTTGGATGGAAAAGATTTGAAAATGTATTCACCTTCTGATTTAAGTAAAAAGATTGGCTTCATTTTACAGGAACCCTTTTTATTCAATGGCACCGTGAAGGATAATATTTTATATGGAAATGAAGTATATAAAATTTTGGATAACGAGCAATTAAATAAAGTGTTTCAGAAAGAAGGGCTTGAAGATCTCGTTAACAGATTTGAAAATGGATTAGACACTAAAATCATTTCCGGTGGCGATTCCATGAGCCTCGGAGAGAAACAGATCATCGCTTTTATAAGAGCCGTTTTACGTAAACCAGAATTATTGATCCTGGATGAAGCCACTGCCAATATTGACACCATGACTGAGAAATTATTAGAAGAAATTTTACAAAAATTACCAACTTCTACAACAAAAGTAATTATTGCTCACCGGTTGAATACGATTGAGAACGCCGATGAAATATTCTTTGTTAATTCAGGTGAAGTTACTGCCGCAGGTAATTTTGATGATGCCTTACAATTATTGATGGAAGGAAAGAGAGCCAGTTAGGTTTTTAACCACAGATCACACAGATTATCATCCAAAGAAGTTTATTGAAATTCAGTAAACAAATAAATATTGGGGATTTCTATTTAGCGAAGCCAAACCAATCATTGACACCATGTGCTTTTGATGAATTCTTTCGTAAGCAGCAAAACTACTTTTATTCAGAATTTCCAATTCTCTTTTTATGATTCGTTGTAAAAGGTATAATCTTTGGTACCCGTATTCTGTATTTATAATATTGGTCTCCAAAGGTTTCTTTGAGGTCTTTCTCTTCATAATGAATTCCAATGAAAATATAAGTGGTCATGCCTAAGGAAAATATAAGATGCCCCAGTGTCATTACGGGTGTAAACCAGAAAGCAATTAAAAAACCGAAATAAAGAGGATGACGTACAAGCCTGTATAATAAGGGAACACGGAAAGGGAGAGTATCTTCATTGTCTTGTTTATTGGTCGCAAAAAGATACACCTGGCGCAAACCAAACAAATCAAAATGATTGAGCAAAAAGATTGAGATTATAACCTGCCACCATCCCAATAGCGAAATAAAAATAAAAATATGGCCAGTATAAGTATTACTCAAATTCCATAAATATATTTTTTCCGGCTGCCAGAAATAAAAAAATAAAACCAATGCAAGATTTGTAAAAAGAACATAAGTGCTTCGTTCAATTGGAGCCGGAACTATTTTTGTCCATTTATTTTTAAAACTTTTTCTTGCCATTACACTATGCTGTAAACCAAATATTAAAAGAAGTAAAAGATCAGTCAATATTGAAAATAAAACCGGCATGTTCGAAACACCATAGTCAAGGGTTTTGGGGAACATTTTTTTTAACGAGCCAGCAAAGGAAAATGCAGAGATATTTTCCACAAAGCCAATCAGGTAAATGAATACCATTAGAAAAAGAACATAACAAGCGATAGCATAAATAAAGAAGAATATCTTTTTCATTAATTATTTTAGAAAATTACAGGGAGCTAATGTAGTCAAAAAAGATATTGATCTATAAAATAATCCATTCTCATAAAGTTAGTACTTCATTTGATTGAATTTATTTTACTTACCTCCCCGATCACAGAAGTGAGGTAATAATCTGTTTTTTACGAAAAGACCCATGGGATTCGATGGCGATCAAAAACAAATTATTATTTAACCTGATAAATTGTAGATTTGTGAAAATTAAAAATGCAACCACTCACTTCACATATCATCCCTTCAGAAAGCAGGACTATTGCAGCTTTGGTCAAAAAACAAATATTGCAGACGGATGCCGGAGCGTCTGTAATATTGTTTGGCAGCCGGGCCCGCGGCGATGCTGAAAATGATAGTGATTGGGATTTTTTGGTGCTCACACAGCAATCTGATACGGATTTGCTATCTGATAAACTGAGAAAAACAATACTACGGGAAGTAGAACTAAAGTACGATGTGGCTATATCACTTTTGGTAAAAAACGCAGACTTATGGCAAAGCGATTATGCCGTAACCAATATTTATGAAAGTATAAACGATGAGGGTATATTGCTTTGAAAAACAAGTATGACTATATAAAATACCGATTGCAAAAATCGGCACAGTCAATAAAAGAGGCTAAGCTGCTTATGGAAAATGGGTTAAATGACACAGCTATGAGCAGGTTGTATTATGCAGCTTTTTACGCCATTAATGCATTACTCGCTATTAACGGATTTAACCCAAAAACACATACGGGTACTAAAACAATTTTCAATAAAGAATTTATCCTTACGGGTAAAATAGAAAGTCGCTTTTCTGACTTTTATTCTTTCCTTATGGCAAAAAGGTTTGAAGCCGATTATGATGATTTTGTTTTTATAGATGAGAAGAAGATACAATCGTTACTTGAGGAGACCGAAGTATTTGTAGCAACTATCAACGCCATGATTAAAATACCATAAAGTAAAACAAATGCTGAAGTTATGTTGAATTATATAAGAGATTTTGTAGTTTATGATTTTTATTTATTCTGAACAATAGAATCAAATCTGTACATCAATTCGTTTGTCGAAATCAATTCTTCTTTTATGTACGATTTTTACTTTCCTCATATCTTTATGAAGCGGGTTTAATACATAATTACTTTCCTCCGGCATAAGTACACAAGGTACCGTAAGCATCAGGCCTTTTCTATCATGGAGAAATTTATTGCCAAGTCGTTTTGTTACGGGGCGTGTATCTGGTGCATCCCAGCCATCGGGCAAAGAAGATAATAAAATTTCTTCGGCCATGATGCTGTCAGGAACCAATAAAGTAATCAATTGATAATTATTCGCATTCAGCATTTTGGCGGGCGTATGCGCCAGCGTTTCCAACAAGGCCATTGACCTGGTAACGGAAGTATAGAGCGCAAAAAAACCTTCACTGTTCCACCGCCCTCCAAAAAGCCGCGATCCGTTTCCGGTAAGGTCATCAGCAAATTTTTCCTGTGTGATACGATATAGTTCCATTAAAAAAAAGTGATTCTTTTTTAAGAATAAACACCTTGCTCCAAACGGCCTAATAATTTAGTAACCATCTGAATGCCAAATGTAGTATCTAAAAAATCGAGAGGCGTTTTATTTCCGAGGGCAACGAGTGGGCTGTGCAGCCACTCTGCAAAAGATTGTTTATCACCGATCACTTCGATACCGCGCTGAGCAAATGCTGCCAGTTCCAAAACCTTTTCGGTTTTAAGGGTATCAAGTAATTCATCTTCGTCTTTTCTTTGAATATTACGGTAAGAAGAGTGCAGCAGTGTGCTCATATTTTCCATGGTAATTCCCAGGTAATCCGCCAGTGATTTTAAAGTGGATTTTTTAATGCCTGTGCGGGAAAGATCAATTAAATCAAAAGCTCCTGCTAATGATTTCTTTACAGTTTTATTACCTCCCAAAATCACCCGGAGTGTTTCATATTGAACAGCCGCTTCTTCTACAAAAGACGGTGGATCTTCTTCTAAATGGTAAGGCTTTATTTTTTTTGATTGAATATCCATTTTTCTCTTTCTCCAAATATACGACATTTTGGATAAAAAAAAACTTTTTTGTCACAATTAAAAACTATTATTTTTTACCTGTTTAAACCGTAAACGAAGCAAGCTGCCTTTTACAGTAAACAAACTTTTATTAAGTATTTCTATTTTTCTGATCAACAGAATCATGTAGGTACATCAATCCATTTGTCGAAATCAATTCTTCTTTTATGTACAATTTTTACTTACCTCCCAGCCACAGAAGCGCGTTAATAATCAGTTTATCCTGGGTTTTATTTGCAAAGGTATAAGACAAAGTTTTGTTAGTATCATCGAATTTATGTTCATAATCCATATCATTATGCCCCATGTTAAAATAGATCATTTTATAATTTTTGTTGGTCCAAACTACAGGGTAATATCCACTGTGCCATATCTCACTTTGTTTGGGGCCGGTACCCAGCGGAAAGCTACTGGAATCAATTGATACAAGGATTTGTATGTCCCGGTTTTTCCTTAAATCATTTTGCCATCTGTACCATTCGTTAGGTGCAGATTTAAAGGTATCGGGTAAGTTTTTGGTTGCCGGATGATTGTGGTCTTCCACACGCAAGATCGCAGAGGTGGGTCGCCACGTATTACTAACATAAGATCCGGAGCCTAAAAATTGATTGTGATACCAATCCCAGTTCATCGGATATTCTGAAGGCGTTAATGCGAATGCGGAAAAATGAAATCCCATCCAGGCGCCACCATTTTCCATGTATTTTTGAAATGCGATTCTTTGTGCCGGACTGTCCGGGCGCGTGTCTAAAAAAATTACCACCTGGTAATGTGAAAGAAATTCAGCATTGAGATTGTTCCAGTCATTGGTCGAATCATAAGTAAAATGATATTTCTTCGCCATTTTTGGAAACCATTTATTAGCTTCATGTACAAAGCTGATATGTGCCAGGTCTTGTTTTGCGGTGAAGAAAGCGATCACATTGAATTTGGGAGTTTGACTCTGAACGGTAAAACTACAAGCAAAATAAAAATACAATAAACAGGAAATAAATGATTTGGGAATTTTATTGACGTTGACCATTAAAGTTTGAAATTGATTTTTTAGAAACTACCAATTCAAGATTAGTAGTTGAGACTTTTCTTGATGGAAATTACGGGATTTTTTCTATTCCATTTATTTTAAAAATCGCGGCTCAGAGAAGTTATGAATTGTAAAATTAAAAGAACAGGAATCTACAAAATTTATTGATTTACTATCTTTGTTAAATACCTTCGCATAAAGTTTGATATAAAGATGAGTTAATAAGTTAGCCGGTTATTTTAAAAACTCCATCATGAAAAAGGTAATTTTTTTAAATTTAAGTTTCCTTCTTTTTTTCGTTATCGGTAAATGTCAGACGACTGCTTACTCTTCTGCATCGGAGGTAAATTCTTATCACCCCGATAAAAACTTATTTGATGATGACTCAATATTGGATATTACGTTAAAAGGTAACACCCGTAAATTATTAGATGACCGTGAGGGAGTAGCAAAATATTATCCCATGGTTCTTACATATAAAGGAGGAGACGGTGAAATATCAATACCAATAGATGCAAAAACAAGAGGCCACTTCCGCCGGATGAAAGTAAACTGTACTTATCCGCCTATACTACTCCATTTTTCCGGTAAGGATAAAATTTCTTCTTCAATTTTTCCTGAAGAATCTTCGTTAAAACTCGTGATGCCATGCAGGGGCGAAAAATTTGTTGTGCATGAATGGCTCGTGTATAAATTATACAACCTAATAACACCGGAAAGCTTCAGGGCAACGCTTGTGAAAGTAAACCTGGAAGATGAAAATAATAAAAAAATGCCTTCGCCATTCTATGGAATTCTTCTGGAAAACGAGAAGCAGATGGCTAAACGAAACAATATGATCTCTGTAAAAGAGAAAATAAGACCGCAACAAACCATGCAGGAAGCTTTTTTGCGAATGGCAGTATTCGAATATCTTATTGGCAATACAGATTGGTCAGTTGAATTCCTGCAAAATATAAAATTGATTGCTTCCGATTCTACCGCAGTTCCTGTTACCGTGCCTTATGACTTTGATCTTTCAGGTATCGTAGATGCTTCTTATGCATTACCTGCTCCTGAATTAAAAATGAGTTCCGCCAGGGAACGCAGGTATCGGGGATATTGTATAGAGGATATGAATTTATTTGATAGCACAATTGCTTTATATAACGGGTTAAGAAAAAAAATCTATAGTCTTTATAGTGATTGTCCCTTGCTGGATGATAAATATAAAAAGCAAACGCTCGGTTTTCTTGATGAATTTTATTCGACTATTAATAATCCAAAGAAATTGAAAAAAGAATTTGGATACCCGTGCCTTCCTGGTGGAACCGGAAACGTGATTATCAAAGGACTCAGAGAAGATTGATTTGCCTGTAATAACCACCATGACCAATTTGCGGAAATATTTTTATTTCATATAAAAAGTAAAGAGAAGAATATATATACGGATGTAATTATTCGGTTCTCGCGTTTTCAATAAAAGTATATTTCACCTTGGAGGGATTGTTGATCGTGTCAAAAAAATCATCGAGGTATTGGGTTAATTCTTTTTTACTCTTCGAAGAAAGCAAATTAAAATTATTGATCAAAGCGTAAATGTTGTTTTTCTGGCTTTTAAAAATATCCACCACGTCATTTACTACTTTCAGGGGTTCCGGAAATCCGCGATACAGTCTTTGCTGCACATTTGTAATATCAAGTCTTGGATCAGGTATTGAATAATTTGTGTTCACAAATCCTGAGAAATCAAAATCATAAGGTACTACGTAAGGACTATTGTTGGTATCTATCTTAGGACGAAGTAACCTGGTATTGTGATTTACAATAACACCCCAATCGGTATTGCCAATCATGTATTCAAATATAGCAGCAATGGTCATTTGACGGTCATCAGTTCTCCTGGGATCAACTCCTGCATTTGAATAAATGCAATTATTTCGCTTTGCCAGGTTCTTAATATCCTCCATAAGAAAAGCATATTCTGAAATTGTTTTCTTCTTGCCCGAACTGTCAACCAATTTCAAATTCAATAACCGCACCCGGAAACTCATATCAGTAAGAAGGTTGTACATTTTATAAATCAGGAATTCGCTCAACAAATATTTTTCACCGATCTCAGAGGTGTAACATTGACTGACGAGTTTTAATGAACCCAATGGCTTTAATACCGAGGTCTTATCTCCTTTAAAAATAACTTTCAAAGGAGGCAAATAACAATTTGCTCTTCTAAAATGTCCCCTTACTTCGAGCACTATGGGTACATCAGTGGTAGTGCCGTCAGGAAGCGTAGCCGAGAAATTAGCCGGGAATTTAAGCCCGATTTTATCTTTTTTCCTGAGGATCTTCGTCATATCGGTTGTAATGGTCGCATTGACGGTCGAAGTATCCTCAAAAAATTTTACTTTATCAAAAGACGCCTTTTGGCTATATACATTCTGACATGTAAGAAAAGTGATAAATAAGAAGTATAAAATTACTTTCATAATTGTAGGTTTTTTTGAAATTAAAAATCAAATTATACAGCAAATAAAATTATTCATTAGTGCAGGTTGAAAAAATTTCTACTAATCCCATTCATCCTTTTCATCATTTAACCTTCTGCGATGGGTGGTCATTCCTATTTTGAAAGATCCTCAATTACATGCCCGATAGATCCACTTGGCATTTGAATATGAACCATTGCAGCAATCGTTGGTGCAATGTCCGTCATATAAACCTCCCTGTTAGTTTTTCCAGGCTGAACATTCCATCCATAACAAATCAATGGGATGTGCGAATCATAAGGATTCCATACACCGTGCGTAGTGCCTCCGTTTACAAATCCTTCAATCCATTGCGGATAAAAAATAATTTGAATATCGCCACTTCGGGAAGGAAGATACCCATTTGCTATTTTATTTTTTATTGTATTATTTAATGTTACCTCACTTAAATTATCAAGTGCAAAAGCCCTCGAAATGCCGGGTTGCTGAAGTAAAAAATCAATAACCGCGTTATACACATCTTCTTTATTCAGATGACGTGCAGAAGCCACTGTTTTGCGATCGAGGTAGACCTGGTAATTGATAATGCCAATCACTAAATTGTCAACTTTGAATTTATCTTTCAATAAACTATTGAGTTTATCTGAAATTTTTTGGTCATCCACATTTCCTGCAGGAATTTGATGCCCTTTCAAAAATTGAGGTACATGCGCTACTCCATGATCAGCGGTTAAAAAAAGAAGATAATTCCCCTTCCCTATTTGCTTATCCAGGAAATCCAGGAATGAACTGATGTCCTTATCCAGCCTTAAAAAATCATCTTCAGCTTCCACTGAATTAGGACCAAATGTATGGCCAATATAATCCGGCGTTGATACACTGATAGTAAGAAGATCAGTGTTGGTACCTGTTCCCAGGCCTTCGCCGTTTATGGCAGCTTTAGCCATATCAAACGTAAATGTGTTACCATAAGGAGTTACTGCCAGTATTCCATAATTCTTACCGACAAATTGTTGCAGGTTATAGGGAAAGCCTTTTACATCTGCCCCAAAAGGCCTGTATTCATAAGGCTCTGCATCAGGAGTACTTTGCACATATTTATCTAATGGATAAAGTGTATTCCAATTCTGTGCATAATAGCTATCCACTAATTTTTTTGAATTGAGGTCTTTTACCCATTGAGGCAAATCGTTCATGTAATAAGAAGAAGTGATCCAATCCCCTGTTTTATCATCATACCAAAAGGCGGCGTTAGCAGTGTGTCCTGCAGGTAAAATAGCAGCCCGGTCTTTTAATGCAATGCCGATGACTTTATTATGAAAATTGGTTGCGAGGTGCAGTTCGTCGCCAATAGTTGTAACAAGTAAATTGCGGGGACTCATCTTTCCTGCATCAGTATTACTGCCAACGGTACTTACATTATCATCCTCAGAACAATAGACCAATTTAGAAAGATCGTAATCCCACCAATTATTTCCGGTGATGCCATCAATGGCAGGAATGGATCCGGTATAAATACTTGTGTGTCCACACGCTGTTACTGTGGGAATATATGGGATCATAGTGTTGTCGCAGGAAAATCCCTGCCGGATCAATCTCTTAAATCCGCCATCTTCAGAATATAAATTATAATACTGGTATAGGTAATCCCATCGCATTTGATCTATCACAATCCCTACTACAAGATTGGGCCGCTCTGCTATATTATTTTTCATTCCTGACAAGGCACCAGTATTTTGAGATAATGCGGGAAAAGCCAGGAAGAAAACTGAAAGTATAAAAAAAATCTTACGCATGTTTAAATTTTATTTAAATATTTTTTATTAAAATAAAGAATTATCTAAATCTTACATTTCCCCCCAAAGACCACAAAGCGCTGATTAAGATAATACAAAAGCGAATGCTATTATTTATGTTTGTGATTCATTTTATGTATCGTTTCTTCATTAAGCACAATCTTTTCAATTCCGCCTTTGCCCATGCTCTCAAGGTCTTGTAAAAGCCCCTGGTCGGTAATGTCAAGAGGATGTGAATTTTCCCAATCATAATGAGCAATCTTTTGCAGCCTTTCTATCACCTCTTCATCATGTACTTCAATAGCAAGTTCACGGCGGTGGTCAAAGCTCCCGGGTGTAAGATTGATAGATCCGATGATAGCACGGCAACCATCAGCCAACAACATTTTCCCGTGCAATTTCAGGTACTTGAGTTTATGAATTTTGATTCCCACATCTTCCATGATCCTTAACCCTCCCACGCCTTCCACTAATTTTTCCATTCGCAAAGTATGTGGCGGACGTGCCATCACATGCACTTTTACACCACGCCTTGATGCATGTACCAGCCGTTCGATGATAACAAGATCCTGGAAACGCTCGTTTTGTATAAAAAGGGAATGTTTTGTTTCATCAATAAATCTTGCAATCCTGGTTCTGCCGTTATTGCTGCACCAGATAAGATTCATATTTTCACCCGGCTCAAAGCTTTTCCGGTACCAGTCGGCTTCGAAACACAAAATGATTTCTTTTACCTCATGAGGATGAGTAGTGATGATGGCATAGTCGCGTGTTTCTGTTAAGTTTTTTGTCTCCCAGTTTAGTGATTTTATAAATGCCAACCTCTCATCTATCACCATTGATTTTTCATGAGTGATAGTAAAGATGGGATTGCTATCTCGTACTTCTACTCCGGCTTCCAGCAGCATTTTCCTCGTCTCTTCATTTTCCTCTTCGCCATTGTTGCGTGTAGGGTTGAGCATTACTTTCACTTTTACACCACGGTTCTTTGCCGCGATGACAGCGCTGATCAAACCGGGATCAGAAAATAGAAACATCTTTATCCGTATGGACTCCTTCGCGCTGTAAATGGCATCCATAATTTCTTGTGCGGTATCATCTGGAAAAATGATTATAGATCTGTGCGACATAATCTTGATTTTTTCTTTGTTTACTGTTACTATTATTATTAATTCAATTATTTTTCAACTACATTACGAATGGAACTTTATCTGTTCTGCACGCTATGATCTGCCCATGTCTGCACATTGCAAAGTTCCGCATATATTTCACCTTTCTTCATAAGTTCTTCATGGGTACCTTGCTCAGCAACAAAACCACAATCAAGTACAATAATCTTATCAGCATCACGAATAGTGCTTAGACGGTGAGCAATAATGATCACTGTTCGCCCTACCATTAATTTCTCGAGTGCTTCCATAACAATCTTTTCAGATTCCGTGTCAAGCGAGGCGGTTGGCTCGTCCAGGATAAGAATAGGTGAATTACGAACAACTGCCCTGGCAATACCAATCCGCTGACGCTGGCCACCTGAAAGAGTTACACCTCTCTCTCCCACCAAAGTATCATAACCGTGCGGCATTTTTGCAATAAACTCATCAGCATTAGCTAGTTTAGCTGCTTCAATAATTTCTTCATCAGTAGCTTCCGGCCTGCCATAAGCGATATTTTCACGAACTGTACCATAGAACAATATGGTATCCTGCAACACAAATCCGATTTGCTCTCGTAATCCGTCAATCGTAAATTTAGAAATGTCTGTACCGTCTATAAGAATATTGCCGGAAACAGGATCGTAAAAGCGGGCTATAAGGCTTACTATGGTTGACTTACCGCTCCCGGTGGGACCGCAAATTCCAATTCGCTGCCCACAATGTATGGTTAAATTAAAGTCTCTTATTACAGGCGAATCATTATTGTAAGAAAAGGTAACGTGGTCAAAAACTATATCTCCTTTTAGCCTTTCGGGATTTATAGCATTTGGTAATTGCTTTGTAACGCTGTTGGTTTCTAAAATGGCTTGTATTCTTTCCAATGCTACAGTAACCTGTGCTATGGTACTGGTCATTTTAGCGAGGTCTTGTACAGGGCTGAAAAATTTAGCCATGTAAGCCAAAAAAACAGTAAGTGTACCAACCGTCATTACGTGATTGACTACCAAATCGGCTCCCCGCCAAAGCACAAAAGCCGTGCAAGCGGAAACGGTGATGGCTACGATCGGGGAAAGAGCAGATTTTACCCGCCTTGCTTTTAATGCGGCATTCACAGTTTCCTGGCTGATCTTCTTCAACCGGTCTTCCTCAAAATCCTGGCGACCAAAAGCATTTACAGCCCGGATAGATTCCAAACCTTTTTGCAAAACAACAAACATATCGCTTTGATCTTTCCTCACTTCACGCGATGCTTTTTTCATAGCTTTTTTAAAATGGGCAACAAAAAAAAGTAAAAATGGAGTAACGGCAAGGGCTACCAGTGTAAAATCTGAATCGAGGTAAAACATAATCCCTATCATACCTAAAATGGTAAGGGAATCTACCAGGATATTCAATAAGGTAGAAGATGCAAAATCCTGGATGGTGGCTACGTCTGCAGTTATGGTGCTTATTAATTTACCGGTTTGATGTGAATCGTAATAGGAAAGAGAAAGGTGTTGCATGTGGTGGTACATTTTTTTCCTGAGATCATTTGCAACATATTGGGCAACTTTTTCATTGTAATAATTATCAATATAACCTGCCAATGAGCTGATACACGTAATTACAAGGTAACTTAATGCCGCCACGGCTGCCAGTTGAATAAATTGTTCATTCTTAAAAATCAAATCCATCCACTTAAGAAATTTTGGTAATGGATGATGGCCTATTACGTTATCTATTATCAATTTGAGTGGCCATGGAACTGCGAGGCTAATCAATGCCTGCAAAAGCATAGCAAATAGAATGATTAAAACATACTTCCGATATGGGCGGGATAGGCGTATAGCCCAAAGTATAAGACTGGTGAAAGAAGTGTTTCTCTCTGAAACATTACCCGAAAAACCAATTATTTTTTGAAATTTATTTCCGGGCATTTAAGGAATTTTTCTGATTATCTTCTATAAAAAAACATTTGGGTTTTTCCTCGGTTGAGTACGTAAGCATTAGCCAAAATCTGCTTTGGTTTTATTTTTATTGAGAGTAAATATACAAACAATTTATTTATTGATTTATATACTATTCATTTTCGGCGCCGGGCTTCCGTTTCTGATTAAGACTGGATTGCAGCAGGCGCCATAGATGAAGATACATGAGCTGCAGGCATGGAACAGATGGGTATGGATGTGAGGGCATTTATGAAGCTGCTTCCTTCGGGGCTGTCCTCCTGAGCTTGTCGAAGGAAGATCAACGGTTTTACAACATTTCTTAACCAAATAAAACAATTAAAAATAAATATCATGCAAACATTAGGAATAATCGGCGGCGTCGGATTTATCGGGAGCTACATTACCAAAATATTTTTAGAAGAAAATTATAAAGTTTCTTCTACTGATATCAAAAACAAAAACAAGTACGAACATCTGCTTTCAGTAGTTTGCAACTACTGATGAATAAAAAAATAGAAATCCGAATTATTTATTTCCTGCCCGAATGACCTGGTCAGGCGGGGTTTGCTATAAAAATTTAAAAACTTACAGTAAGCAAACAGATAATAAGTTTTTCTATTTCCCAATTATCATAACGGATATTAAAATTAAAATTGGCCTTTAGTCATTTAGCTCCTGATAAATAAATTCCCTGCCCGGAAAATAATATACAGTGTACGTGCTAATTAGGATGAAATTATCATATAATATGAGTTAATTTGCGAAAAGAAATTAACTCACCCTCCTTAGTTCTCTCAATTCTTTTCATGATAATAAAAAAGAAATGATAAAGCGAATATTTTTATGCTTTTGCTTTTTTTGCTTTTTAATACCTGCGCGCCAGCAGCTTTTTGCGCAATCTATAATTCATGGAGCTATTGCTGATGCCAGTGGCAAGCCTATAAAAGATGTCTCAGTTCTGTTATTAAAATCTTCAGACTCTTCCCTAATAAAAGGTATGATCTCTGATGCTGAGGGAAAATACACTTTTGAAAACATAAATAAGGGTAAATACCTTGTATCAGCATCATTTACCGGAATGCAACAGGTATTCACTAAAGTGTTTGAGATAAACCAGAATAAAATTAAAAAAGTCATGGGAATTATTTACCTGCATAATGCTGACATAGCATTAAAGGGTATTAACCTGGCCGTTAAGAAACCCATGTTTGAGCAAAAGATTGACCGGATGGTAATTAATGTAAAAAACAGTATTACAGATGCCGGGGGTACAGCGCTTGATGTGCTGTCTAAATCGCCAGGGGTAACAGTAAATTTACAGGACAACACTATTGCCATCAATGGAAAAAACGGCGTGGTTGTAATGATCAACGGCAAGATAACTTATATGCCCATGGATGCACTGGTCCAATTGCTCGCAGGCATCAGTGCCAGCAATATTGATAAGATAGAACTGATTACAACCCCTCCGGCAAAATACGATGCAGAAGGAAATGCCGGATACATTAATATTGTTCTGATCAATAATCCCTACCAGGGAGCCAACGGTTCTTATTTTCTTTCAGGAGGATATGGGAAAGGGCCATTAGGCTCAGCAGGAGGAAATTTTAATTACAGAACGTCCAGGATTAACTTATTTGGAAATTATAATTTCAACTATACCCAAACAATTCAGTCCGGCACTGGCTTTACGCAGGTAACGAAGGGCAGTGATATAATTACTGACAATTCCTTTACTAAACGTGAACCTACAACGCAGGCGAATAATATAAGGGTTGGCCTGGATTACCAACTCGATACGGCAACAACAATAGGCGCATTGGTAAGCGGGTACAACAGTCAATGGGAAATGACGGCCAATAACGGATCTACCGTACAAACAAACGGCATATTAGATACCACTATCACTACTGTGGATCATGAAATTAATCATTGGCAAAATATTATGGCCAATCTTAATTTTCAGCATACATATAAACCAGGGAAGGTATTGAACTTCGATGCTAATTATATTTATTACAAAGACAATAACCCTAATAATTATTTTAATCAATATTATAAAGGCTCATCAAATTTTTTGTTTAATGAAAATGTAAGAAGCGGAAAAATAACTCCGATCAATTTCAAAGTTTTCTCAACAGATTACACCACAACAATAGGTAAGAATATTACATTGGAAACCGGCGCCAAAGTTTCCTTGTCAAGATTCACCAATGATGTAAGCGTACAGAATTTGCTGGGTACCTGGATAACGGATTCTGCTCTTTCTGCCAATTATTTATTAAAAGAAAATATAGGCGCTGCATATACTTCCTTTACGACGGACATGAATAGCAAAACCAGTATTAAGGCTGGCCTTCGATATGAATATACTTCTTCAAACCTGGGCACGCAACAAACGGCGAATATTGTAAATAGAAAGTACGGCGAATTATTTCCCTCTTTTTATATTTCTCAAAAGATCAATGATGACAACAGTATCAACTTTTCGTATAGCAGGCGCATTACCCGTCCCGCCTTTAACGACCTGGCTCCTTTCACTATTTTCTTTACCCCAAAATCTTATTTTACCGGCAATCCTGCATTGCAACCCGCTATTGCCAATACTGTTCAGGCAAGTTATGTTTTCAAAAATTATATTTTTTCTTTAAGCTTTACACATGAAGACAATACTATTGAAGATTTACAGGCCCAAAGAATTGATACTCTTACCAACATTGTATATTATTCGGCACAGAATTCAAAATATGAACAGTATGCAACAGCAAGTTTTTCTTTACCATTTATTATTACCAAATGGTGGACTATGCAAAATAATATCGATATAGACTGGCGCCAGGTAAATACAACTTATAACAATTCCCCGGTTCAGTTACATATTTTTGATTACGACCTTAATTCAACGCAACATTTTACGTTGAATAAAGATTTGTCATTAGAACTAACCGGTTTTTATACTTCAGCCGGTTACTTCGGTACCAATAAATATAATCCCATTTACCGGGTAGATGCGGGGCTACAAAAGAAATTCAGCAACAACAAAGATATCCTGCGTTTTGCAGCCAATGATATGTTCAACAGCGGCGGTAATTTTGCATTTAAGAGCGATGTGCCCATTGATGGTACTATCATCAGAGCTAGTATAAATTTTGGACAAGTTGCCTATAAAATTACCTGGACGCATAGTTTTGGCAATAAGGCTTTAAAAGTAAAAAGCCAAAGGTCAACGGGGGCTGAGGAAGAATTAAGCAGGGTACATAATTAGATTGCCTGAATAATTCCGGGAAAAGGAATAGAGATTTTTTACTGCACTAAAATCCACCAACAGTAAACCAATAAATAATCCGGATATTTATTTTTATCGTAATTCTGTTATCGATGCATCCTGGCAAACTATTAGCTTTTTTCTTATTCAAAAAGGTAAAGAGATCAACCTGTTTAACCAAAGTAACGAACAGTCACAGTTCCGGAGACCTGCGCCAGTGTTGAGTCATTGTTCCGGAGACCTGCGACAGTACTGAAGCTAATAGTAAACCAAGAAATAATCCGGATTTTTATTTTATCGTAATTCTGTTATCGATGCATCCTGGCAAACTATTAGCTTTTTTTTCTTATTCAAAAAGGTAAAGAGATCAACCTGTTTAACCAAAGTAACGAACAGTCACAGGTCCGGAGACCCGCGCCAGTGTTGAGCAAGTGTTGAGTCATTGTTCCGGAGACCTGCGCCAGTACTGAGGTTGAGTTTTAAGGTGAAATTTTTACGGTGAATTATTATGCCGCTTCGCGAATTTTTTAATCCTGCATACTAAATCATATTTTAATTTAATCAGTCAATCCACATTGCACCATAAAGTTATTCGTAAAAACTTTTTGAACCTCATTCGTAAGGAGCTGTTTCCGGCATGACTTCCATTTTGCAATTTTATCGCCATACATTTTATTTATTAAAACAGGCGTAAGACCAAAATTAAATTTTCCCCAATGCATGGTAAATGGAATGTTTAATTCATCAAGCCGGTCCCAAACCTTTTGAATGAAATTTCTTGAAAGTTGAGAGTCAACACCGTCTAATTCTATAATGCAGGTTTTATCAAAATGCGTAAAACCAAGTAATGCTTCTGTACCTTTTACATATCGTAAAGCAAAATTGAGGTGGCTTTTTTATTTAAACATTCAAAATTTTTTCTACTTCATGGCGATACGTCCTGCTGATAGGTAATTCGTTTCCCGCAATTTCGATTATATCACCTGTAAACGATTCAATCTTATTTATCGCAACAATAAAAGACCGGTGAATTCTTACAAAACTATTTTTAGGCAAGGCTTCTTCTAAAGAGGAAATGGATTGTTTTGTTACAATATTTTTTGTTTTCGTAACTACTTTAATATAATCTTTCAGGCTTTCAATATATAAAATATCATTGAGCGGAATTTTAAGATTTTTTCTATCTGCGCGCAGATTTATAAATGCATCATTTGAATTATTTTGTTGGTCAGAATTGCTATCATTCTTATCAGTCAATTTCAGGCTTGTTTCCATTACCTTATTTACCGCTTTCAAAAACCGTTCAAACGAAATTGGTTTTAATAAATAATCCACCGCATCCAATTCAAATCCTTCTACAGCAAATTTTCTGTAAGCCGTTGTAAAAATAACTTTCGGAGGATTTTTAAGCGTTCTGATTAAATCAGTTCCCAGCAAATGCGGCATTTGTATATCCAAAAATAAAAGGTCAATAGTTTGCTCACGGAGTACATTCAATGCTTCTACTGCATCGTTGCAGGTTCCGGCAAGTTCTAATGATGAAACTGAAGCGATATAACTTTTTAAAACCTCCAAAGCCGGTGGTTCGTCATCTACTAAAAGGCAAATTATTTTTTTCATATTTTATTTTAAAAGGATTTAAAGATTCTGGTAAAACCAAGGAAGGTTTATTCAAGACATTTTCTTTAAAATAGGCCTCCCGGAAACCTTCCTGGTTTGTTCTACATCAACAATCTGAAGAGGTAATTTTAGCTTTATCAAAAATTCGTCTTCAGTTTGTTTAATGATTAATTCATGCTCATTGGGATATAATAATTGCAATCTCTTTTGTACGTTTTTAAGCCCGATACCATTTTTGCCATTTTGATAAAAAACCTGTGAAGGCTTGTTATTACTCAGTTCCATGATAAATATATTTTCAGAGATAAATATATTGAGTTTTATCCATGGCAGTTTCAGCATCTTGCTGGCTCCATGCTTAAAAGTATTTTCTACAAATGGAATCAGTAGTAAAGGAGCAATTAACTTGTTTTTATAATCTCCTTTCATTTCGATTTTGATATCCAGGTGGTTGCCATAACGCACCTTTTCAAGGCCTACATAATCCTCAATTAATTTTAATTCTTTTTCTAATAGTACTAATGGAGCTTCACAATCATTGATCATGTATTTAAGTGTATCAGATAATTTCAAAACCAGGCCTCCCGCGTCCGGTGATTTGCGTAGTGCAAAAGAATAAATATTATTGAGCGTGTTGAAAAGAAAATGAGGATGCACCTGCGCCTTTAGCAATTGCATTTCTGCATTTGCATTTTCACTAATTAGCATTTCACGCTCTTCCATTTTTAAATAATAATTTTTGAATAACTGGCAGGCGATGAATAAACCACAAATGGCGTGAGACATGGATGTTATTATCATCACACACTCCCAAATTAAAATAAAGGAATATTTTGGCAGCTCTTCCAATTTAAACCAGCTAATATAGATTGGAGATTCTACAATTACTAAAAGAGATGAAAGAATGAATAGTCCGGCGATAAAAAGGAATTTGTGCGCCTTAAAAATTTTTGGAATAAGCCAATAAGCGATAATGTAGGTAAAAATAATTTCCGGTAACACAGAATAGAATGATAAAGCTAAACCAGTATTGATGCTTCCCCACAATTTCATGTTCCGGAAAAAATACATGGAGCAACCAATCATTAGAAATATAAAAAAATAACGTACTAACCAGAAGGCGATATGCCGGTAATAACGTGTGGGTCGCTGTTTTGAAAATATGAAATCATGTAGTTTCATATATTTCCTTTTTTGAAAAATTAATGTCTGTCATAACTGTATTTAATAAAATAATTAAGCTGAATTCTACAGTGTTCTCTTGTAATGATAATCCTAAAACGCAATTATTTTCGGGAAATAACAACTTCAGCCGACTCTGCTCAGATTGAAGAAGAATCTGCAAATTATTCATGAAATTATCAATGTTTTTTACGTTTTGAAGAGACAAAATTAAGTTTAGCAAATTGTCTTCAATTGAAATAATAATTACTGTTTTTAATCTTTCTTTTTCATCTTTAAATATCACCCGGAAACTGTTTTGAAGCATGTTTAAAAGAAGGAGCGGCGCTATGAATTTATTATCCGGAGTACCAATAAATTTTAAACTTACCGGTTGATCATTCAGCGTCAATTTGGCAATAGAAATAAAATCGTTAACAGCAGTTAATTCTTTCTCTAAAGGAACCAATTCCTGATCGCTTTCGTAAAGCAGATAGCTCAATATTTCCGACAATTTCAAAATCATTAAAGGAGATTTTCCGGAATCGGAATTGATTTTTTTATAAATATCATCAAGAGTTTTAAAAAGAAAATCAGGATGAATGCGGGCTTTAAGTAATTTGAGTTCTGTGTTTGCTTTTTGCCTGGCTAAAAGAAGGTTTTCATTTTGTTGGTGATACCAATGTTTTGCTAATTTAATTCCTAACACAAACCCGCCTGCTACAATACCTGACCAAACCCAGGTACAGCTTACTAAAAAGTTTTGAGCAAACGTCAGATTATTTACCCCAATGTTTTTAAAAAACAAAGCTGACGCATAATAATTGATCCACACGCCTAAAGCAACCATCAAAATGAACCATGCTATGAAGGAAGCATATTTCTTTTTCTTCAAAAAAGAAAATAAAAAGTTTGAAAAAATATAAACTGAAATAATACAAAAAGGTAAATTAACAATAGTCAGTTTGAATGCGCGCGATAAAGCTGTTTCGGTAATAAATCCACCAAGAGGATCACCAAAACTTTGTATGGTGAATATCACGACAAACACTATCCAGAACGCCAGGTGGCGTGTAATCCTGTGAGAGATTTTATCAGAAAATATGAAATCATGTTTTGTCACATAATATTATTCTATTTCGAAATTAGGCTTCCTTTTTCTGATTCACATCTTTTCAATAATAAATTCTACGGTTTACTTGATTTCGTCGGTGAATGCCAATCGTCGCCAATGAATAAAAAAACGTTGATAAAAACGGTTAAATATGGTTTGAAAATTACATCCTGTCTAATTATAAAAAAGAGGAGCAAAGAGCAATATATTTTTGAAGTATTATATCATTTTAAAAATTTACAATTATGAAACAAGTAACAACTACAATCAATGCTTCCATTAAAAATGACAGGCTTCAATATCTAAAATGTAATCAATTGAAACTCTCCAAAAGAGGCATTTTTACTTTGCTCATATCCTTCGCTTTACTTATGGGAAGTTGCCAGAAAAGTGACAATAAAGTGACAGTTCTTTTTAAAGGTGGCTTCGACACAATGGAATCCGTTGTAAGTATAAATGGCGATAATGAACACAACCGTATCACAGGCGTTGGGCAACTGACAGACCTGGGAAAATCTACTTTTGTTGCCGACATTGAATTTAGCCTTGTCGATTTTTCTGCTCCTATCACCGGTGTCCAAACAACAGTGTTAGCAAATGGAGATAAAATATTTTCAACTTTTACCGGAACTGCTTCTTATCCGGATGCGAAAGGTAATATCCAGGCAATTTTATCTGAGACAATTACTGGAGGTACAGGAAAATTTATTAAGGTAACAGGAACTTTTACAGTAACAGCTAATGGAAATATTAATGTTCCGGAAGGAAAAAACACATTTGATGGAACGATTAGCTATTAGGCTGAAGTCTTCAACTTTTGGAAAGTTCTAAAACTTTCCAAAAGTTTTTTTGCAGAAATAATATAAAGAAGTATGAACTAATAAAAGTTCATGCCAGATATTGGCCAATAATTCCCACTTGCTTATTGGCACTTTTTTCAGAACATGGTACCCCTACTTTTAGAATGGATTATGAATCCAATAGTTAAAACATTAAACTATCTAAAAAAAAGGCAGCACTCATAGCTCAGGCAAAACAGTAGAAGTTACGGATGGCTTTTTTAGAATATCGCTTGCAAATAAAATAATAAAAAATCAAAAGTAAAAAAATGAAAAAGCATTTAATAATAATCGCAACAATACTTTCCACAGTCATACCATTCAGTTGCAAAAAAAGTAACAATCCTGCTCCTTCACCTTCGACATCAAATACATACTTTGACTTCCTTAAAAATACGCAATGGGTGGGTATTTTGGCCAGAAGTGGCTATCAATATGCACCGCCTTGCTGTATAAGAGTAAATGCTGATACCACCATTGCGGTATATGCGTCTTTTATATTTTTGATAAACAATGCCTTGCAATATGTTGATAGTATTAAGGGTAAAATAAACAGCATGGATAGTTTGCCAGATGGACGCACTAAGATTAAAATAAAATTTAATTATATCGGGGATGTGGAAATATATATAACGAATAGAGAACAACTTACCATTAATTATCCGGATTTAAACAAACCCACTCCATTAGAAGCAGTAATTTTTCCCCAAGAAGTTGATATAAAAGGCAGTACATGGAGCGGACCTGTTATGACAGGCCAGTCCGCAACCGGCTTTGCCTATCCTGATGTAAGCCGTGTTATATTTTCGGCTGATAAGCCTGTTACCATTTATACCAGAAACGGGCTGTATTGTGCCGATAATGATAAGAAAGTAGTAGAGATGGGCTATAGTCAAAAAGGGGCTATGGTATTCTTCTATGGATTTGATGAAACCAATGACCTGGTGCCACGGTATTTTGGTGTGCTATTGCCATCGGAAGATAAGATGATGATTTATTCAGGTTCAATGGACGCAAGATTACCATATTACACCCAAAGTACTCCATGGTATGGACCGCTGGGAGTGACACCCATAATAGACAAGCAGTAAAAAATGAAACTAAACATTTTATCCACTTTAAATAAAACCTTCATCATGAAAAAAATAAGTTTCTTATTCATTGCAGCATTGTTTGTGCTAACAAATGTCCATTCACAGCAACCCAAAAAAGACATCAGTTCTAAAACAGTTAAGGCGGTACCAGAGAAAAAATTAAACGTCCAACTATCGCCGGCAAAAATCAGTAAGCCTGCACACAATGGCGGCGATGAAAAAATGCTTAACCCACAGCCGTTGCCACCAAAAGAAAATAAGGATTTCAAAGCAGCAAAACAGGGAAGCGAAAAAATGCTTAACCCACAGCCTTTGCCGCCAAAAGAGATAAAGCCTTTCAAAGCAGAAAAAAAAGGCAGTGAAAAAATGCTCAACCCACAACCGTTGCCACCAAAAGAATCATCACTTAAAATTAAAAATTAACTGCCATGAAATCATACTCATTTTTAATTGCAGCGCTTCTCCTATTTGCTGCCTGCCAAAGCCAGCAACAAAAAGAGGCAAAAGCATTGGCAGGAAATTTACAAACTGCTGTGGCTCAAAACAGCCCCGGCTCAATTCCGACTTCTTCAAACGGCTATTATATGAAATGTAAAGTTGATGGCAAAGACTGGGAAGCCGTGTCCATGATGCCCATCTCCGTCGCGAATCGTGTTATCGGAAACGTAGGCGACGGAGGGTATATCGGCATAGGCCGTCTTGACGGAAAAGAACAGCCAGAAGCGATTTTCACCATCGGTGAAGTGAATGGCGCTGATGCATATTTTCCAAATGATAAAACACTGATAGATAAAGATGGCAATGTTATTTTAATGGATAAATCGGAGGGTAAGATAAAAATCACAAAAGTCGATGGCGAATGGATGGAGGGAAGATTTTTTTTCACGAAAAGTAGCAGCACAAGCGATAAAAAGATAGTAGTAACAGATGGCGTATTTCGCGTAGGGTGGCAAACGGTACAACATTAAAAAAATAAGGCTGTTACGTAGCAGTTGGGTAGAAAAATATAATTAGTGATTTCTTCTAAACAATTAAAATGAAAATATGAAACAAAGATTAATAATCATAATAGCGGCCGTTATTCTCTATTCATGCGGAAGCAGCGATGCAAATAAAACTGATGGAAATGCCAGCATTTCTCAATCAGAAAAAAAAGAAACCAAACCTCCGTCTATTGCTACATCAAAAGATGGATGGTATATGAGCGCCAATATAAATGGCAAGGATTGCATTGCTCAATCAATAGCCCTTCCTGAAGGGTATGATCAAATTGTTGGTTTTTATGATGGAGATAGATATATAGGGCTTCCCTATCATCAAAGTGATTTGGTTGTTGGAAAAAAAATTTCGTTTAGTGATCAAAATGCAACTCTAACCACGAGCGATAGTGTGGCAATAAGGAATGGCGACAAGGGCGTATTAGAAATTACAAAAGTGGATGGCAACTGGGCAGAAGGAAAATTCTTTTTTACTGCAGTTAGTTATGATGCCCAAAAATCGAAAACCATAGAAGTTACCAATGGCTTTTTCAGGATAGCAGCTACACTCAAAAAATAACCTGGTTATTGAATGCTGATAATAAAAAAATTAATGATGAAAACAATCACCATTTTACTCTTCTCTTTTTTACTGGTACAGAACAGTACAGGTCAGTTATTAAAAAAGATTGGGCAAAGAATAAAAGAGGATGCAGCATGGAAGGCAAAGGTAAAAACAGACAATGCGATCGATAAAGGGTTGGACACCTTAATGGAATTACCAAAAAAGGCCATTGATAAAAAGAAAAAGAATGGAAAAAATAGTCAGCAATCCGACGCATCCAGCCAGCCAAACAATCGTAATGACATAAAAAATGATACAAAAACTGGTGATCAGGATGATATGAAGCCAAAGGATGGTTTGGTAACATTGAAGTTATCAACTACCAGCGTTTTTGTTGGAGGAAGAATAACTATCATGGGTGAAAGTGTAAAATATAAAAATTTTAACCAGGTAGAAGTCTCAGTAGCAGGGCCATCTACAAAAGATATGAAATCAGTTGTACTTACTGATGACGGAAAATTCAATTCAATATGGATAGCTGATGATAAAACAGGAGAATTTACGGTTACTGTAAAAAGTAGTGATAAGAAACAAGAGCAGACTGCGAAATTCACCGTGTATTCCTTACCGGAGCTATATAATATGGCCAATGACAATATTGATCAGGCCAACAAGGCTTATGATAATTTAAAAGAAGCGGTAGAAAAAGTAAAAGAAGGTATTAGCACCAAGGACAAAACAACGCTTGAAAAAAAGATGGCGGATGTGAAAGACAAAGCGGACGCTGCTCTTACATTATTTAAGGATGTGAATACCGCCGGTAAACAAACATCGGATCTCCTAAAAACGGCTAAAAATATTTCCCTAAACCTTTCTGCAAATCTTTCTGCCTTAAATGATGCATTGTCAGACAATGCACGGCAAATGGAAACAATCAGTAAGCAAACAAAGCATCAACCTCAGGATAATACAATTTGTGAATACTGTGTAATGATAAATGAAGCTTGTGCTGCTTTTTCAACTTTCACTAATTTTTGGACAAAATCATTAAGAGAAGTAGCAAGTAATATCATGCTTGATAAGGGAGTTCCGAAAGCTGTAGATGTTATCAATACTAATGGAATGCAAGTGGAGGCGCCCCATGATTTTTTCCCAAAAGAAATTGCGAAAATATATGCTACCGTAAAAAATGATGCCGAGGCTTTTTCCGGAAAATTAGGGAAGGCAGGAGTTGCAGGAGATTTAGTGCAATATGGTTCAGATGTGATATTAAAAACATACTGCGGAACTTTTAGTGGAGTGGTAACACATGATTACACAGTTAATTTTAGAAATAAGTATGGCGAAACCTGGTGGAAATATGGTGTGTCCATGCAGGCCGCATTATCCCTGCGATATCCTAAAGAAGGAAGTAATGGCAAAGTAATAAAGATGAAAGGCAATATAGAAGGCAATGCCACGAAATTCACTTTTTTTGAAAATGTAGAAATAGAAGATGGTTTCCAGGAAGGGAGCAAGGGTAAAATAAAAGTGATTGAACTACAGGTAATAAAACCGGCCGCCATCCCTTTCGTAACTAGCCTGAACGATGCCGCAGGTTTTGGCGCCGCAGCAAGATTTGCTGCAACACCAGCTTATTTTAATATTACTGTAGATGCAGAATATGATGTAGATGCCCAAAAAATAAAAATATTTTTAAACGGGGCCCTTATTGATTTTTCTGTGTTGGTAGCCAATCAACTTATTTCTCTAGAAGTTGGCCCGGATATGTTGCCTTACATCAAACACATGACATTTCCTATACACCCGGCATTACGCACCTTGGGCGCTGTTTTAAGAAGCCATGATGAATTTACTATGGAAAAAGATAGTAAAGGCAATTTAAATTTTTCAGGAAAAGCAAATAAACATTTGGGCACAAAAACCGACAAGATAGAACATGATCTTAACTACTCTATTTCAGCAAAAAAACAATAACGATAAACATTTTAATAACGCATTAAAGCAATAATTTATGAAACCAAATTTAAAAGTAATGTCAAAAATATTGCGCTACATACCACTAATATTTATGATAATTTTATTATTCCCAGGCTGTAAAAAAGCTCCCACTCCAGCAAAGAATTATAGCGCATTGGTAACAGGGAAAATATGGACTGGAGAATTCACTTATACTGGCCAACCCATCGGGTATTATTCTATACAATTCAATGGAGACAGTTCCACTGTATGGTCCGATCTGGGTGGACCCTTTTCTGGCGGCAAGTGGTCATTGAATGGAAAACAACTCATACTTAATCTGACCTCCTCCATAGAATGTAAGGGCGATATATCTGACGACAATACGCTCACTAATATCACTAACTCCAATGCTTTTTTGACATTAAATTCTGGGCAATTAAATACTTGCGGAGATATGGTATTGGATGGTCAAAAATGGAAGGGTTCAGTTACAAATTACCAGGGTACCATAACAACCAATATCAGCATCACTTTCAAACCTGGCCTAAAGATAGATATCGACGGAGGCCCATTTCCAGCTATGATTATAAACCTTCCGTATCAAAGGCTTGGCGCCTCTATTCGCTTTACAAATTCCGGCATTACTTTTTTCGGAGTCATAAGACCTGAAGGCACAAATATAAAAGGCCAAACAAACGGCGGTGCGGATAAGTACAATTGGCAAATAACTAAACAATAAATGCAGGATTAATTTATAACCAGGTATCTCCTAAAACAATAAAAAAAATAACTGCCTATCCCTTTCGGTCAAGTAAAAATTTATAATTTTGCTGCATGAGTATTATTGAGCAATACCCGAGACATTTTCAAGAATTCCTTGCACAATTCAAAAACGAGAATGACTGTTGGGATTATATATTTCAAATAAGATGGCCAAATGGCTTTGTATGTCCCAAATGT